>Ga0207023_10017_pt1 | contig 54448 bp, 43 predicted proteins | sample Alteio_BWMinCont_47_FD_153464 | JGI IMG/M metagenome (GOLD analysis project Ga0207023, IMG submission 153464) | Enriched cells from forest soil in Barre Woods Harvard Forest LTER site, Petersham, Massachusetts, United States -... | ecosystem: Environmental > Terrestrial > Soil > Temperate forest >... | reverse complement strand
GAAATCAATCCTCCCTTCGGGCGAAACAAAGGTAGTTCTGGATCTGGTGAAAAATTTTAACTGGTATGATTTCAGTATAAAAGTAAAAGGACATGATTCGTTTGAGAAAAGATATGCGGGCAGGGTTGAAAGTGGTAAACCAAGTTACAGTGATCCGCATATGGGGAAGGTTGTAGCTTAGAAGCTGTTGAAAAATGAAAAAACTATCGTCATTGCGAGCGAAGCGTGGCAATCCCCTACTTACAGAGCGGTTCTGCATAGCTTGGGATTGCCACGCTTCGCTTACAGCAATGACGTTTTGTTTTAATATAAAATAATTTATATAAGGTAATTTTATTCGAATGTGATATTTAAAAATCAGGATTAAAACTCAATTTAATTCCATATTGAGATACACCGGGATGATCTAAATAATTAAATCTTTTGATCAGGTCGACTCGTATAATTTTATAAATATTGCCTATACCAACTCCACCTTCAATATAAGGTACATTACCTAATGCGTAAGTACCGTTGGTACCATTCCCCCCTACCGGAAACTTGTATAAACCCGATGAATAGGCCGGATTATTCTCATTACGCAGACCGCCGTATAAAACCTTAAACGAAAAATATTCACGCCATTTAAGGTGATCTATTAAGGGTATTTTATTCAGAAAGAAGCCGTTAAAGCTTTGTGTAAAATTTAACCCTACGTAGTGGTCGCTTACAAACTCCAGGTAGCCCATCTGGTTATAAGCATTAGGATCATAAGCAATAGACCTGTTTGCCGGGCTTATATCCAGCAATGGAAATGGAACTTTGCCAGTAATATAACCACCCAATAAGGCAACATCCGAATAGCCTAACTGTGAAAAATAAAACCGCTTGGCAATATTAGCCGTAATGTTATTATAGTTATATGAACCACCCAAAAATCCGGCAATACCATGATTGATTTGTAAGCTAATGATTGGGTATTTACTATAAATACTAAATCGCACCATACTTCCCTGTATAATTTGTTCATGCGGAGCATAACGCAATCCTAAATCAACTTCGCTGGTTGTTAAGTTACGCACAATGGTATTATCAGCATCATTAAGCTGATACAATAATGTACCCGCGGCTTGCTGGTTCCAATTTTCGAAACCTAAATTGTATGAGAAATGGTTTTCAAAATCCTTTACATAAACCAAGTTGAAAATTTTGTTATACAGCCAATAATCATTTTTACCGGTAGCAAATGATGTAAGCGCGGCTTGCGTATTCACTGCTGCAAGGTCCTGTCCGGGTAAACTGATATCATACATGTACCCTATCTTAAAATAATCATTCGGGAAACGGTAAGGGGCAGTTTTATTTAATGAGAAATAGGTATTTAAATCATATTTGGCAGTTGCATCTTTGGTGCCATAAGCTGCATAACCATCTAAATACACCGTTTTGTTAAATTCAGGTGTTGTTCTGGCACCCCCTTGAAGGCGAAAACCTTCCTGGTTGTTAAATGCGAATGTCGAACCTATTTGACCAATCTGCACCGGACCGAGATCAGCAAACCCGTTAGTAAGCGTAGATGCTATCCAAGTCGTCCTTTTGAACGAACGCATATTTTCCAGCTTATTTATGTGCTCATAAATAAGTTCTTGCTGTTTACTAAGTGTGTCTGTTCTGTGGTGCAGCCAGAAGGTGGTATCCGGTTGATTTATGTTACCGGCAGTTTGTAAATCCTTTCCCTTATAAAATGCATCTGATAGTTGTGAATTTAATTTATAATTGGATCGAAAAACCGTTCTCTCACCTATAACACCGAGTCCTTTGTCTTTAAAAATGCCAAAGTCGGCCTTCACATCGCTCTTGTTCAGATAATAGCGGCCATCATCATGTTTCTGAAAATCCAGCACAATCTTCAGGCTGCGCATAAAGTTGATATTGATCTGGCTATTAACATCTAACTCGCATGATTTAACCGCATATCTTCCGTCCATGGTAACCAATAGTTTACCTTCAAATAAAAGGTCGCCTTTGTTACGGGGGGTAAAATTCACTTCAATAAATTTCTCGTTTCCTATTTTGATCGTATCAGCTATAAAAAACTTATAAAAATCAGGTGCGTGATCAGCTATCGGGCTTAGAAACTGGTTGGTGATAATGAAAATGTTATTCTCGTAGATGTCAATATTATCACCGTATATCCGGTTGATATAAATATTAACCCCTACTGTATCTACAAATTTTATGATGTTGAGTTCTTTTTGCGCCTGTAAAATCTTAATTGATTTTGAAGGCTTTTTGCGGAAATAATTTTGAGATAGCTTTTCACTAAAAAACACAGGTAACGACGTTTGAGTTTCGCCATTGATAACCTGTGTAGTATCTAACATAAATTTGTATTTACTGAAGAAGCTACCGTTTATAAATTTAGGAGATAAGTGAAAAAACGAAAGCCCTATGCGCTCATATTGATCGTATTGCAAATAATCGGCGCTCTGCATCCGGTTAATGTTTTTATGATCAATAATTTCCTGTATAAGCTCAACAGCAGGGTTACCCTTGTTACGATATTTTTTCCGTTTACCGGCCGAAATTCTAACCTCCTGAAGTTGCCGCTGTGAGGACTTTAACCGTATTTGTAATTCATTAACCTGATTGGGCTTTATTTCCTTATTTAATGGTTGCGAACCCATAAGCGAAAAGGAAACCCTTTTATATGCCCCCTGCGCACTTAAAAGAAACTTACCCTGGCTATCCGAACTTGTAGCATAGGTACTTTGGGCAAAAGTAACAGTAACATTTGGTATTGGCTTACCGGTTAACGCATCTGTTATTCGCCCACTCACTGTAGTGGTTCCTAAAACAAGGCTATTATTTTGCTTGGTTGTATCGGGTGCTTTTAAACTATCTTTTGTTTGCTTCAGGCTGTCGATATGCTGGGCTGATGCATTAAAAGAAAAAATCAGCAAATAAAAAAAGAAACACCTTGCTATAAGGTTACCATTTTTAAAGCTTAGGGGTAGAAGAATTTTTCGCCACCAAGTAGTGCCGCTATTTTTAATGTAATCCCAATAAGTAAGTACCAAACTGATTTAATAATTTAAATTTAAACCGGACCAGGGGCAAAGTGTTTTTATAAAATAGGTTTAAACTGAAAAGTATTTTTCTAATATAGCGATCAATTCTGTATTGTTTTTGATTTTTTGTACTATTTATAATAAAATCAGATATAAATCAATTGGTTTATTGGGTAAAGCGGTGGCTTATTTCCCCTATTATTTGGATAGCTACGGTATGAAGTTTGATTATTAAAACTATGCTATTAAACAAAAAAAAGCCCCCTTCCCTGAAGGGGGCTCTAGGTAACAACACCTGTCACTAAACTAATTCAATGATATATGTTATAATCTCTCAATGAGAAAAACTGCCTACATCTTTAATAAATTAGTTTTTATAAGTGCAGAAACGTAACCTCAATTAGTTAGTATATACCGTAGTTTTACCGTACAATTTATTTGATACGCTAGACAAATAGGTGTGTGAATCGGCATCAGGTAAATTATAGTACAGATATACACCATAGCCATTATTTACCGTTTGGGTAGCTAAAGAAGCTGCTGTTGAAGAAGATGTGTTTTGTACATCAATAGCGGCAGGTGCCAGGGCGCTTTTTGCCAGACCTGGAACATTTGGCACCGAATAAGTACCATAAATTGCATTCCAGCTATAATTTATTTTCGACCCTACAGTTACACCGTTATACGATAAATACGATGCGGCGGGTCCATAATCATAAAAGGAAATGATCTTATTTGGCATCAATTGACGAAGAGCTGTAACCAAATAAACAAATGACGAAGAGTTTACCTGACCGCTGCCGCTGGTTGGATAATCAGCATATTCGTCATCAAAATCAATACCATCCAGCCCATAAGTGGTAACGGCATTGCTTAGCTGCTGCGCGAAAGCTTGTGCATCAGCCTGGCTTTGAAAATTACATATACCCACTCCTTCATGATTACCCAAAATGGATAACAATACTTTGATCCCTTTTGCCTGCACCGGCTGTATGTAGGTTGATGCATTACTTAATACATTAGTAACTTGTGTGTTGTAATACAATACAGCTTTACCGGTTGAAGGATTGAGATTGATATTAGCCGCAAAGATAATCCCGATATCGAATAATTGTTGCCCGGTAGATAGGGTGTACTTACCTACATCCCTGAAATCATAGTTATTTACCTCCATGTAACAAACACTTTTTGGGCCGCTCACGCCGATAGCAAAGGCATTTGAAGAAGCAGTTGAAGAAGTCTTTAAATTTTCCGGTACAGGGTTTGAACTTGATTTTTTATCGCATGATGACAGAAAAGCAACGGCTGCTATAAGCATTCCATTAGCAGCATTTTTTAAATTAGTTTTATTAAATGTTTTCATAACTTTTGGTTTAAATAATTGGTAATTTTTAAAACATAATTGGGCTGGTTCTTTTCATCTTTTTTTCTCCATAGGCATTGTGATTGGTTAGGTATTCGGTTAATTATCTTCAGTGATTATATTTTAGGTTTAGGCCCCATTATAAATTCCAGCACGCCTCCGTTCAGCAAATCTTCGTGGGTCACGTAGTCTTTGCTGTATGGCTTGCCATTTAAGGTTACAGCCTGGATATATACATTTTTAGCGCTATTATTTCTCGCTTTTACAGTAAACTTTCCATTAGCCGTTTTTATGGTTATCTCATCAGCAGCCGGGCTTCCAAACATATAACGCCCACTGGCCGGATTTACCGGATACAGGCCGGCAATGCTCCATATTGCCCAGGCGCTCATTTGTCCGCAATCTTCATTACCGGCATAACCATCCGGCTGATCGTGGTACAAAGAATCGATGATCATTCTTACCCTTGATTGGGTTTTCCATGGCATCCCCGCATAATCATACAAATAAGCCACATGATGGCTTGGTTCATTACCGTGTGCATACTGACCTATCATTCCGCTGATATCCGGCGATTGATCCTCGCCATGCATAACGGATGTAACCGAGAAAAGCGAATCCAGCCTCCTTACAAAGCGTTGTTTGCCACCATAATGCGCAATAAGTCCCTCAACATCCTGCGGAACAAAAAAGGAATACTGCCAGGCGTCGCCTTCCATAAACATGGCCTTATCCGGATCATGTTCTGAATAAAAAGGATCAAATGGAGTTACCCAAGTACCGTTACTGTTTTTAGCGCGCATAAACCCACTAACTGGGTCGAATACTTGTTTCCAGCTAGCCGACCGTTGCATAAAATATTTATAATCATCAGTGTTGCCCATCTTTTTAGCTACCTGAGCTATACACCAGTCATCATAAGCATATTCAAGCGTGTTGGTTACGCTTGCCCCATATTTATCCTGCGGTACAAAGCCGTACTGCCGGTAATAATTACAGCCTCTGATATTTTCCATCGCGCTTGCCTTCATAGCCCGATAAGCAAGATTAATATCAACCCCTTTTATACCTTTTAGTACAGCATCAGCTAATACCGGTACCGCATGGTACCCTGTCATGCAATTGGTTTCATTAGTACTCAGATCCCATACCGGCAGCAAACCATTCTCTTTGTAAAATGCAAGCATAGAATTGACGATACCTGTATATCGCTCTGTTTGAATAACGGTATAAAGCGGATCCAATGCGCGAAAGGTATCCCACAAAGAATAAGCGGTATAGCGCTGCTGCCCTGCAGGCATTTGATGAATTTCTCCTTTGGCATTTTGGTAAGTTCCATCAGCATCTGAATATAGCGAGGGTGCAATGCAAGTATGATAGAGCCCGGTATAAAAAACACGTTTTAAATGGATGTCATTAGTTTTGATCTGCATTTTAGAAAGCTCATGCTCCCATTTCTTTTCTGCATTATCCTTAACGGTATTAAAATCCCAACCCTTAATCTCATTTAATGCAATAAGAGCTTTGTCGGCATTTACTGTTGAAAGTGCTACCTTAAGTTTTATATGATTATATTTTTCTGTATCGAACACTAATTGTCCAACAACATCCTCGGCCTTTGCCTCACCAACCGATATTGGGGAGCCATTTGCAGTAAGGTATAGTTTGTTAAAAGGTTTAGAGCTGCGTAGCGCAAAATATACGCGTTGTACCTGCGCCCACCCCGTAGAGTAACGGTAACCAATAAGCGTTGAATCATTAAGTCGTTTAATATAGGTACCTGTGGGCTTATCCCAGTTTTGATGGTAACCAAGATCTAGCTTGATGACAGGCGAAACACCTGTAGGATAGGCATAATCATGGAAGCCGCAATGTTCGGTAGCCGACAATTTCGCTTCGATGCCGTTATCCATCTTTACACGATAATATCCCGGACTTGCCTGTTCATTTGCATGACTAAAAGTAGTTCGCCCATGGTCGGCTGTATCTGTAATTAGTTTATTTTCAGGCATGACTGATATATCACACCAATCGCCTATCCCGGTACCACTTAAGTGCATATGGCTGAACCCGGCGATCACTGAGTCGCCATAATAATAGCCACCGCACCAATCCCAGCCTCCATGCCCGTTATCGGGGCTCAATTGAATCATCCCAAATGGCACAGTAGCGCCCGGAAAAGTATGCCCATGTCCGCCGGTGCCAATAAACGGATCGACATAGGATATTAATTTTTGCTGAGCCTGAGTATTTATTTTAAATAGCGCTATAAAAATGAGGAGTAGTACGGTCTTTTGTTTCACTGAGGTATTTGTTGTTAATTGATGAGCAAGATTGGTTGAAATAAGCGCTCCGGGTTTTACACCAGAGCGCTCTCATTTAACAATAATCAAAACTCAATTGTGGTAGTATGTAGGATCAAAATTGTGTTAAAAGTTTGGCGCATTAACGTCCCACCATAAGCGGGTAGTAATGTTATCAGGGCCATTTAATAAATTAGCTACCGCGTTACTAAAGGCAGCTGGATCTTTTAGAATGAGCGAGCTCGGATATTGTAAGCGGCGTATCTGAAGTGCTACAGCTCCCGGGATGCCGCTGTCATTGTTGATTATTGGAAATAATTTTGGATAGCCTGTACGTCTGTAGTCAGCCCAGGCTTCTTGTCCATCCGGAAATAAAGCCAGCCACTTTTGGGTAATAATCTGTTCCAGCATTTGCTCCTTGGTACCATTCGGGTTCCAGGCTACGCTAATGGTTGATAGCGCGGTCGCATTATTGGCAGGAACAAGAGGATCTACATAATTGGCTTCTGTGGTTGTACCCGCTATATAAGCGTCGACACCGGATGTAACACCATACTTGGTCATAGAGTTTCTTATGCCGGTTTCATAATCGGTTTGAACATTTTCACTTGTCCATCCGCGTAAAGCAGCCTCGGCCCTCAGGAACCATACTTCAGCAGAAGTAAGAATTGGCTGCGGGAAACTAGGCGTAAAATATGTATTGGGATTTGTGGAAGTTGGTATGTTTCCGGTTGAAAAGTACGCGTAGGTCGCATTATCACTAACATAAGTACCGGTGCGTACTCCGTGATACTGCCCGGCGTATGGAGATGAGCCCGTTGGTGCCGCCGTAGTAGGGGCAAAATAAACTGTAAACCTCGGGTCATTATAACCCTGCATATAACTTTGTATGGCCGCGTCCATAACCATTTGCCCCCCACCGTAAGTAGCAATCGCATAAAAGCCAGTGAAACCGTTTATTGATGATGGTATGTTGGCATCATCAGTAGTCGTCTCTAACAAACCGCCTGAATTCTGGATCGCTGTTAATGCTTGTGCTTTTGCAGTTACCGCGTCAACCTTTACTATGCGCATAGCCAAACGCAGGCGAAGCGAATTGGCATATTTGAGCCATTGTTTATAGTTCCATCCATAAACATAGTCAGTACTTGCGGTATATGGCGCTGATGTGACACCCGCGCTTATCGCCGCTTGAAGATTTGTTACAGCAGTATCTATTTGTTTAAAGAACTGCTGGTAAATTGCTTGCTGGCTATCAAAAGGAGTTGTTGTTAAAGAGGAACCAGCCTTTGAATAAGGAACCGGACCAAACCTATCGGTTACCTTATCCATAGCTGTAACCTGTATAAGCAATCCTATTCCCCATACAGGGGGTTGCGAAGTTTTAATGTTGGTGGTGAGCCCCAACGAGCGCATACTTGGCAAAATATCACCATAAATGTCTCCTAATGCCGGTGCATTCCAACTTTCATGCATACCATAGTCCAAATTGCTACCTTGATTAAAAGCGCATGCGTCCAGGTATCCGGCATAACCATCCGCGCTAAGATTTTGGGCGCGCTGGTAGTCGTCGAAAATATTTACTTCAAGAGGGCCAAAGAGTGTAGAAGCTATGGCAACGGATTGGGTAGAAGATAATTTGGTAGGATCGGTATTGTATTTTTCAAAATTCTTGGTACACCCTGTCAGCGCTAAGGCTATGAGCATAACACCAATAAACGTGTATTTACCTTTTGGGTTATATGGTATATATTTAAAGTTCCTTTTCATTGTCTTATAAATTAAAATAATCAATATTATTAAAAGCTAACATTAGCCGAAAAACCCAGGTTACGTGTTGCAGGCGGGTTAAATGCGTCCACACCTCCAAGGCCGTTACCTGTAGAGGTACTTACCTCAGGATCAAACGGCGCTTTTTTGTAGAAATAGAACAGGTTGCGGCCTATTAATGAAAATTTTACACTCTTGATGGCACTGTTGCTAATTGGCCAAGTGTAGCCAAGTGATGCTTCGCGCAGGCGAACAACCGTAGCGCTATAAATATATTGATCTGTTATACCAGAGAGGCCACCTGCTGCCTGGTACCAGTTTTTCGCGGTAACAGAAGTTACCGACTGACCTGAGGAGTTAACCCCATTGACTGTAACTGTGCGGTTGGGGCCATTGCCGAGGGAAGCCTGCGAAACGCCGAAATAGTCCATCTCTGCCTGGGTATAGGAAAGCACCTGGCCGCCAAATTTTCCGTCAACAAGAAAATTCAGGTTAAAGTGACCGAAATCAAAACTATTGCTCCATCCCAATTGAAATTTCGGATTAGGATTACCTAAATAACTATATGTGCCAACTTTTTGCGGCGCATAGTTGCTTGCGTTAGTACCCGACAGCACTACCTGGCCATTCGCGTTTTTTAAAGTAGTGTATCCGTATATATCACCCACGGAACCGCCATCTGCCATTACCGATTCGTACCCATACTGGCCATTACCACTACCGGTTAAAATAGCTAAAGGTAAACCATCTTTGTCATCAACCTGTATTACTTTATTTTTATTCATGGAAGCATTAAAGGAGGTATTCCATGTTAATGCTTTATCCCGTATCACATCAGCGCCCAAAGTGATTTCAAAACCCTTGTTTTGGATATCGCCCGCATTAACATAAGCGTTTGAAATGAGGGTGAAAGGAGACGGCTGTATGGAGAAATATTGGTTATAAGTATGTGTATCATAATAGGTGGCACTGAAGCTGATACGATTATCTATAAATTTCCAATCCGTACCCAATTCAAAAGAATGGGTCATTTCAGGCTTCAGGGTCTTTAATGGCGCATTGTTATTAAGTACTTCGGCACCGCTGCTATTTTGTGTATTTTGTCCTAAAGTTACATTAAAGGGTACGCCGTTACCAACATTGGCATAACTACCACGCACTTTAGCGTAGGAAATAGCCTGGGGCATAGTAAACATTTGCGACAAAATAAACGTAAGACCTTCCGAAGCATAATCGTAATGGTCATTAGGCGTAAATGCCAGGGTCGAATTCCATTCAGTACGGTTAGTTAAGGCTAAATACACCCAATTTTTGTAGGAAAGGTTGGCGCTTTCAAAAATTGATTGGGTTTGCGTATGGGAAAAATAGGTGTTTGGAGCAATAGGATTACCTGCAGCATTAAATATATTAGAAAGAGAAAAAAAGTTGGGTGTTAAAAGCTGACCATTATTTCCGTTAGCACCGTCGCCAACAGCTAAACTATTAGTCCTCAAATCACTTATGGAAGCGCCTACTAAACCATCCAGTTTGAATTGGCCCCAGCTTTTTGGGTTAAAATTGGCAATAATATCGCCATACTTTTGCTCAGTTACCCCGTTATTGTAAGCGAACGCCCCATTAGGAGCAGTAACACCATTAAATACGGTTCCGGCGCTTTGATCATAGTTATAAACGTCATTGGTACGGTCAACATTTCCCCTTACCTGTAAATTAAACCACGTGGTAAAATCATATTTCACATTGGCGCTGGCTATTATGCGGTTACGCTGCAAAGTATTCGGATCATTGTTGATAAGCCACCACGGGTTTTGCTGCGGTGGATTAGTTCCCCCCAGGTTCGGCCAGTTCTGTGTAGCCACGCCGGTTGACGAATTAAGATTTTGATAATTGGTTTTGTAGGGTAATATATTAGCCCCTCGCGGAAACAAGTATAGGCCTGTCAATGGGTTAGCACTTACTCCCAATTCCGGGCTATTGGCGATATTTTGATCAATATACGCCATATTGCCGTCAACCGTTAATTTATTGTTCAACAATTTTAATGTTTCGTGTAAATTAAAGTTATTTCTCTTCAGATCATTTTTTGGTTCAACACCGCTCGCGGTGGTATTGGCGTACGAAAAATAAGTTTGAGCTGTTTCAGAACCGCCGGAAAGGTCAATAGCGTTGGTGAAGTTGGTACCGGTTTGGAAAAATTCTTTTAAATTATTATGGGGTTGGTCAGAAATTGCAGGCCCGTAACTATCGGAGGCACTTGGAGTTTGCCCGTATTGGTTTTGAAACTTAGGCAATGAAACCGCATTTGAAGCCTGAAAACTTGACGAAAAATTTATCTGAGTTTTTCCTGCCTTGCCTTTTTTAGTGGTAATCAAAATTACGCCGTTTGAAGCCTGGCTGCCATATAACGCGGAAGCAGAAGCGCCTTCCAATACAGTAATACTTTCTATATCCTCGGGATTTAAATTTGATATACCATCCCCGCCATCAGGAGAGCCCCCTTGTATACTGGTAGGTTGGCTCCCATTTGATGGACTACCCAGCGGTACACCATCTATCACATACAATGGCTGGTTACTACCTGCGAATGAACGTATACCCCTGAGTTCAACTTTTGTTGAACCGCCAACACCAGAAGCACTGGGTGAAATGGTTACGCCAGCTACTTTGCCGCTTAATGAGTTCATCAGGTTATCCGTTTTTACCGTATTTATCGCATCGCTGCTAATCGTTTGGGTAGCATAAGTAAGCGATCTTGAAGACCTTTTTATACCCAAAGCTGTTACCACAACCTCGTTAAGCTGGCCTGAATTAGCTCCAAGCGTTACAACTATATTCGTTTCGGTTCCAACAACAATTTGCCTGGTATTATAGCCCACATAGCTAAAAACAAGTATATCACCCGGATTGGCTGATAAAGAAAATTTGCCATTCACATCGGTTTGCGTGCCTGTGGTGGTGCCTTTGATAATGACGGAAACACCCGCAAGCGTTGTTCCTGTACTGTCGCGTACGATTCCGGTAATTGTTCCCTGAGCATACAAACGCCCGGTGAATTTGGCGGGGTTCGGTAAATGATGATTGATTGCGCTTCCTGATGTAATTACACTGCCGGCAGCAAATGCTCCCGCGGAACTACAAACAATCAAGCATGTAAGTAAGCTTTTTTTCATACTCATGTCTAGATTAATTAAACTGTTAATAATAAATTGGTTTTAGAGCTCGTAGCCGTATAAATGGCGGCCATTAATTGGTTTTGGCGCACCCTTAGTATCCGTTACTAAGGTTATATCCCTTTTTGTTAAAGAATTGCCTACAAGAATTTTTATATTTTTAATTAACGCTGCATTTGTTACATTAAAACGGGCTGCGCGCACCTAAGGGCTATGGAAAATGCCATCATTTATTTTATCATAAAGATGTCAACAAGGCGTCCGGTTAGTACTTAAATTATTCTATTATAATCAGAATTAGTACATTGCGTCTACTTTCATCTGATTATTAAGCCCTAGAAGAGATTGAAACCTGATTTACTGGAACTCTGGAAAAAAATCTGTTTAACGGATGATGTTAAAGCGTTTGAGCAGCTTTATTATACGCTGTTCGGCAAACTGATTAAATTCAGCATCTATTATGTTCATCAGCGTGAGGCTGCTGAAGAAATTGTATCAGAGGTTTTTGTAAAATGCTGGAGTAACAGGAATAACCTGAGCCATATTGAATATCCGGAAAGCTATTTGTTTATCGCTGTTAAAAATCAATCGTTAAAATACCATAAAAAATATTCCAATATACACCTGGTTGAATTAGATGATCATCAGTTTCAGTTGGTTGATCTGGCTGACCCATCCAAAAAATTGGAAATAAAAGAGTTACATCACCGCCTCGATAAAGCCATTGAAACCCTGCCTATGCAGGCGCGTATGGTATTCAGTCTAATTAAAGAAAACGGCTTAAAGTATAAAGAGGTTGCCCAGATACTGGAGATTTCGCCAAGAACAGTGCAAACGCAGCTTTTCAGGGCAATAGATAAACTGAGACAGGCATTGAAGTCGTTGCCGGAAAACGAGCATAACTCCGGGATAAAAGGTAAAATTGTGAGCATTTTGATCCTGCTTTTTTATTCAATAAATTATTTAACCAACTTGTAGGCATCTTTTATAAAAAAAGGATTATCATATTGTACAAAATACACTAATGGAAGAAAAGAGATTTACCGAATTACTTGCAAAAAAATTATCCGGAGAGATTGCTCCTGATGAATTTGCTGAGTTTAACCGGCTTATTGCAGGCAATACCTCTTTTCAAAAAGAATATGAATCAGTAAGGTCTTACTGGATGCAGGATGACGAACCTTATGATAACATGGTGGGCATTCTTGAGAAAATCAAACAACGTGCAGGAATTTCGGACTCAGACGAAAATACAGCCCGCGTAATTGCAATACAGCGTCCCAAAAAGAGCCGGTTATGGTTGCGCAGTATAGCAGCTGCTGCTATCGCGCTTATTGTGTTATCTGCCTCTTTTTATTTTTTCAGAATATATACCCCGGGAAATGCCGTTTCTGTACGATTAATCGAGCTGAAAACAAAGAATGGCTCAATTGCTAAAATCAGGCTAGCTGATGGTACTTTGGTTACGTTAAACGCTTTATCAACCCTAACCTATCCGAAAAACTTCACTGGTAAAACAAGAGAAGTTTCTTTAAGCGGGGAGGCTTTTTTTGATGTGGCTAAAGATCATAGTCACCCGTTTATAGTGCATACAAACCAATCAGATATCCAGGTGCTGGGGACTGCATTTGATATTAAGAGCTATAAAAATGACCCTCAATTTGAAGCAACACTTTTTAGAGGAAGCATTCAAGCTACATTAAAAGATAATCCTGCTATAAAAATCATCCTAAAACCAACAGACAAGCTACTCATTCAGCATACAGCTTATTCTTTAACCAAGGAAACTTACTTTGATAATTCGAACAGGTTAAATATCGAAACAGCCTGGATGAATAATAAGCTCGTGTTTAAAAACGAACCCTTTGTGCAACTTGCCAATAGCCTGGAAAGAAAATATGGAAATAACATATTTTTTAAGAATGAAGCGTTAAAATCAGTTAAATTTACCGGTGAGTTTGAAAAAGAAGATATAAATCAGATTTTACTATCGTTACAGATAGTTACCCGATTCAATTACAAATTTTCGGGTAATAACATTTATATTTTTTAACCAATTATTTATTCTTTTTCAAACAATGTCCTGTATAGACCAATCAGGGCTATGGCCGATATGCAAAATGTTTTACAGGTTAATTCATGAAATTAATCAGGTTATTATTATTGTTTCTCATTTTTTGGAGCTCAAAACAGGGGTACTGCCAAACAAAAGTTACACTTAATTTGCGGCATGCAACATTTGAAGATGTAATAAATGATATTAAAAATCAAACAATCTATCATTTTATATATCGCCCTGATCAACTGCCCGGATGGCCCATTACACTGCATATAAAAAATCAGGAAGCGCTAACCCTTCTACATAATCTTTTAACAGGAACAGGCTATTCCTTCCATGTAGTCTCAGATAATTTAATAGCGATCGGTGCCCCAAGAGATACGATCCAAAGGTTACCGATAACCGGTTTTGTAACAGATGAAGACGGTAATCCGCTCAGCAAGCTATCCGTCAGGATAACAAACAATCCTTATGGAACAGAAACAGATGAGAATGGGAAGTTTACTATTAACGCCATTAAGGACAGCACCATTAAAATATCCGGCATTGGATTTATTACCCAGGAAGTAAAGGCGCGCATCACCGGGGAAGCCTTAAGGATAGTTATGCTACCTGCTGCTAATAACCTTGATGAGGTAGTGGTGACTGCCCTAAATATAAAGAAAGCGGACAGGAAAGTAGGCTACTCCGTTTCGACCATACAGGGAATAGACCTGACCGAGGCTCGAGAGTCAAACGTAGCCATGTCGCTTGAAGGGCAGGTGGCAGGATTAAATGTTAGCGGCGTTAATGGCGGGCCGGCATCATCCTCAAGGTTACTGCTTAGGGGCGCTGCCAGCATGAGTGCCGGTTCCCCTCTACTAGTATTGGATGGTATACCAATAGACAATACCCAGCGCGGCGCGGCAAATGAATATGGAGGAGCGGATTACGGTGACGGATTCAGCAATATAAATCCGGATGATATTGAAAGTATTACCGTTTTAAAAGGATCTGCTGCGTCGGCATTGTACGGGGCAAGGGCGGCAAATGGTGTAATATTGATTACGACAAAAACCGGAAAAAAGAATTCAAAAACATTAATTGAATATAACCTCAATCTTGCCTATAGCCAGGCTGTAAATAATACCGATTTTCAATATGTGTATGGCCAAGGTTCGCAAAACCAAAGGCCTACGGATGTAGCAAGTGCAATAGCATCCGGATTACTGAGCTGGGGGCAAAAGCTGGATGGAAAACCAACAATTCAATTTGATGGTAATTTATACCCCTATTCAGCTGTTAAAAATAACATTGACCAGTTTTACCGGATAGCCCCATCGCTTACTAATACCATTGAAGTAAGCGGCGGTAGTTCCAAAGCTACCTTCCGGGCATCCGCTTCAGATCTTCAGGATGAGTCTATTGTTCCCAATAGCGGGCTGAACAGAAAAACCTTCAACCTAAACACCTCCTATGACATTACAGACCGGCTGGAATTCACATTTAATGGCAATTATATTTATGAGCTTGATAAAAACAGGTCGTACTTAAGTGACGGCCCAATGAATCCTAATTATGGTATTGAATTATTGGCGACAAGTGCCAACCAGGCTAGCCTTAAGCCCGGTTACAATCCATCAAACGGCAACGAATCACAGTGGAACAGCGATGTATACATTACCAATCCATATTTTGCTGTAAATAAACAGGTAGATAATTCCACCCGGAACCGCTTTATAACCGCCGGTGTTTTAAAGTACAAATTCTCTGACCATATGTACCTGCAGGGCAGGCTCGGATACGATATTAGTAATGATGGATTGTTAAATGTTCTGCCTACCGGAACAGCATTCACTGTGAACGAACAGGGTGGGCTGAATGGCTTGAGTAAATCACAAACAGCCGAACTGAACACTGACTTGCTCTTTGTCGCTGAAAAAAAATTGGCATCAAACCTTGATTTTGATTTTTCGGCCGGCGGTAATTTCCGCAAACGACAATATAACCTGACAGAGATTACCGGTTCTCAATTTATAACCCCTTATTTATATACTCCTGCAAATCTGGTAAGTATCGCTACAAATTATGACGTATCGGAAATTGTAACGGAGTCTGCTTATTATTCGGCAGATGTTGATTTTCTGCATCTGTTGGACATAACTGCTACCGGCAGGTATGACGTTTTTTCAACATTACCAGCCAATAGCAGAGGAATTTTTGTTCCGGGCGTTTCGGGCAGCTTTTTATTTTCAGATCTTTTGCACTTGCCGCAACTGAGTTCAGGGAAATTTAGGATTAGTTATGCCAAAACAAGTGGGGAGCCGTCACAACCTTATACTACGCAATTGTATTTCACCTCCAATAACACAGTAAATGGTATTCCTTTAGGAAGCTTTTCTCCGGAACTACCCAATTACAACCTAAAACCGTTCACGCTTAATGAGTTTGAGACTGGCGTTAATCTAAACTTCTTCCAGAACCGTTTGGGCGTAGACGCCACTTATTTCAACCGGATCACCCATAACGAAATAGCGAATGCCCAACAGTCGGTCGCAACCGGGTTTACATCTGCCTACGTTAATGTGGGTAAAACTAAGAATACAGGCATTGAGTTATTGCTAACCGGGACACTCATAAAAACAGCTTCATTTTACTGGAAGACAAGCATTAACTTTAGCCAGGTTCATAATGTATTGTTATCTATCGATGGTTCAAGCCAGTATCTGCTGACCGGTACTTACCGCCCGTTAAATGCAAATACAGCCCTGGTTGTAGGCAAATCCATCACGCAAATAATGGCTTACGACTACAAAAGAAATGCGGCAGGACAAATAATTATAGGAAGCGATGGCATACCCGAACGAGGAAATCTAGAAGCAATGGGTGGCACGTTACCGACGTCGTACGGCGGGTTTACCAATTCATTCCAATATAAAAGGTTTAACCTGTCTTTTTTAATCGATTATAAGTTCGGTAATAAGGTACTTTCGGCTACAGAAGATTACTCCTACGTTTATGGATTAAACAAAGCAACTTTACCCGGACGCGAAACAGGTATTGTTGCTAATGGGGTAAATGATAATGGTCAGCGTAATACGATCAATGTACCGGCTTACACCTATTATCCCGACTTAGCTACGAATATTTCAGCGTTATCTGTTTTAAACGGTAGTTTTATCAAATTCAGACAGCTTATTTTGGGATATGAATTTCCGGCACAATCTTTACACAGCTTATTCCAGGCAGTATCTGTTAGCCTTGTTGGCCGAAATTTGTTTACCATTCTGAAATATACTAAGAATATCGATCCAGAATCAGAATTTGCTCCAACTTTGGGCTATGCGGGAATAGAAGGTGAATCGTTACCGGCAGCAAGAACGATCGGGTTAAATTTAAACTTTAAATTCAGGTAAGGCCATGCGAATAATTCTTTTTATATCACTTATCGGACTTGTTTTTTTAACGGGCTGCACCAAAGCACAGTTAAACAATATCAATACAGACCCCACAAAGTCAACCTCTACAAACTTTGATCCCAACAATTTGCTTTCAACTGCTCAGTTAAATTATGCTAATACAGGTTATTACCAATTGGTTTATGAAAGTACGATGATGCAGGTACTTGCGTCTACCTATTTTTATTATAACAATGGCGATAAATATATAAATGAAGGCAATTTCACCGATTATCAGGGTGCTATTTTTAGCCAGGGTTATACCGAAGCAGGAGACATCAGGCAAATGCAGCAGCTTTGTATCCAGAAGGATTCAGCAAGCTATTCCAATCTCATCAATATTGGCAACATTATGTTCGTGATGATCTTACAAAGAGTTACCGATATGTATGGCGATTGCCCCTACTCACAGGCTGACATGGCGGAACAAGGAATAAAATATCCGGTTTATGACCATCAGCAGGACATTTATAACGCCATGCTATCTGATTTGAATAACGCGATTTCCAAACTTGATGTGAATAAGCCCAAACCTACCGCGGACCTTTTCTATAATGGTGATATCAGTAAATGGAAAAAATTTGGTTACTCATTAATGCTAAGAATAGCAATGCGCCTTACAAAAGTTGATCCGGCCACAGCTCAGAAATGGGCACAAACGGCATCCGCAGGTGGCACATTTGCCGATATAAGCGACAATGCGATCGTACAAACTGATGGATCTAATGCAAGTAGCCAGAACGGCACCTCAATAGCACTACGAACGCTTACCGACTATGAACAAGTGAGATGGAGTAAAACATTGATTGATTATTTACGGCTAAATAATGATCCGCGATTAAGTGTTATTGGCGAGATTCCTCCGGCCGGCCTTTCAAATAATGGCAACGAAAATCTTGCAGGCAATCCTGACTCATCTCTGCAAAAAGGATTGCCAAATGGCTATGATCTGCTTGGCGGCTCAACAGACATTAAGAATTCGCCCGATTATCCAGGCGGTACAGGCTCGGGTGCAGATTTTGCGCCGCTTGGGAATTATTCACGCCCCAGAACAAGCGTTTACCTTAACCTTGGAGGCCCAATATTTGTGCTGACTTATGCAGAAACAGAGCTTTTACTGGCCGAGGCAAGCGCAAGGGGATGGAATATAAACGGGGCCGCCCAACAACATTACGCTAACGGAGTTACCGGCGCTTTTCAATCGCTTAATCAGTTAAATGCGCAAACGGAGGTAAGTCAAGCGTCGATCACTAATTATTTAAATTCACATCCTTTAGATGTGTCTTCAGAAACCAACTCGCTTCAAATGATCAATATGCAGTATTGGGTAGCAACCGGAACGGATTTTAATTTTATTGAAAACTGGTTTAATTGGAGAAGATCCGGATATCCTAACCTTATCCCTATAAATTATCCCGGAAATATAACCATGGGAACAATCCCCAGAAGAATGATCTACCTGTCTACTGAAATATTGACAAACCCGGTGAATTACAAAGCAGCTGTTGCCCGATTACAGGGTGGCGATGTTTTGACAGCAAGAGTTTGGTGGGATACGGGTAATTAAAAACCGTACTTATGCTCTGAAGGGATACTTTAAAAGAAAAAGCTCCTTAGAATTGACTAAGAAGTTTTTTTGTGATACCACAATTGATTAGAACCAGGGGCACAAGGATTTAGTTTTTTTTGTTTTAGAAAAAATATTAAAAAAATTAAAGTCGTATATTACCAAAACATAGCAATATCATTCTTTGCTGAGCCTTAAAACCAGCATTCGTCTTGTTATTGTTTCGTAACCTAAAAACCTTATCATGGAATCTTACACTAACTCAACTACGCCAATCAAAGCTCATGACCTCGCGATGGTCGCTTTCAATTCCAACCCACTAGTGCGGGCCCGAAATGCGGTCTATAATATAGACAGTACAATGCAAACTAATTATGATAGTTTAAAAGCGCAGCTAATTTTGCAGCTTAGCCCTGTCATTGTTGTTCAAAGTGATGGTTCGGGTGGCATTTTCACGCTCGTTTACCAGGGAAAAACTGAAACGGTAAGCCCCGTTTCGCCAATTTTCCATCTAATGAAATCGGTTAGTCATACGCCGCTTGGCATTTACGTGATCATTGCACCTTATCTTGCTCAACCAGAGGCTGCGGAATGGGTAAAACCGCTTATGGAATTTCATACTGTGTTGGCAGTAGCATTAGCTAATTTGCCAGGAGCCGGATTACCGGAAAAGGCGCTGATATCCTGTAGTGAAGTTATTAAAGGGGGGATGAATTTTATTGACCAGGCGGTGACAGCAAAAACATTTACCATTGATCAGTTCGAAAATTTCACCAGTCAGGTAGCATCGGCTATCGCCACTAATATGAACTTTGCTGCGGAAGCACAGATCGCCGGCGTTGAAGCTTTACTTAAAAGATGGCGTGAAGAGTTGGGGCCCAAACAATGGAAGAATTTATATTCCATTATCCTGGCGATATGGACGACTGAGGTGAAGAATCAAAACTGGCTGATCGTTAAACAAATGATGGATCAGGATAAAGTGGATTCGCAACTTATCACGATCTCTATAGCTTCGTTTGCAGAGAATACCGTCGCCGTCGCTCTTGATAACCTGGCACGGATAGTTCAGGACAATGTTGCAGCAGCTATGATTTTCCCAACTAATGCTGTGATAGCAGATGCCTTAAAAGGCCCCGAGGACCTTTTGGCAGGTTCTATTGAAAAGATATTGAGCTGCCCGCATGCCAGGAAATCAATGTAATACGAATAATTGGCTCAAAACATGCCTAAAACGCCAAAAGCCCAGTTTCTAACGAAAATGGGCTTTTGTATTTTGTGGTACCACCTGGATTCGAACCAGGGACACAAGGATTTTCAGTCCTTTGCTCTACCGACTGAGCTATGGTACCTCCCTTTGAGGAGTGCAAATGTAGCTTGTTTTTTTATTTATCGAAACTTTTTTGTAAAAAAGGTTTTAAATGACTGATTTTCATTGGTAATAATTTAAATTCACGTAGCTATTTGCTAAATCAACCAATTAACTATATTTGAAATATACTATGCACGCATAATGATTGGCCAATTAATCTTTATTATCATACTGGTAGCCGCTATTTACTTATTCAGTAAAAATGTGGGCAAAATACGACGTAATATTTTATTGGGGAAAGATACTGACCGGTCAGATCAGCCTGCAAAGCGCTGGAAGATAATGGCTAGGGTGGCTTTGGGCCAAAGCAAAATGGTTAAGCGCCCGGTTGCCGCGGTAATGCACTTTTTCATTTATGTGGGTTTCATTATCATCAATTTGGAGGTAATGGAAATTATGATTGACGGCATATTTGGTTCACACCGGGTATTTTCAAAACCACTTGGGAGTTTATACGGCTTGCTGATAGGCGGTTTTGAGGTGTTGGCAGTTTTGGTGCTTACAGCCTGCGTGGTTTTCCTGATCCGCAGAAACATCATCCATTTAAAACGCTTTAGCGGCGTGGAGATGACCGAATGGCCAAAATCAGATGCAAACTATATTCTTTGTATCGAGATATTGCTAATGTCGGCATTCCTTACCATGAATGCTGCTGATTATAAATTACAGGCGCTACATTTCGGTGAATATATTAAAGCAGGAAGTTTCCCGGTTAGCAGTTTAATTGCTCCGCTATTACCAAGCAGTGCACATGCACTGGTAATTACGGAGCGGGTTTGCTGGTGGTTCCATATTTGCGGGATACTGGCATTTTTAAACTACCTGCCCTACTCCAAGCATTTCCATATCCTGCTGGCTTTTCCGAATGTTTATTATTCTAACTTAAACCTTAAGGGTAAGTTTACCAATATGCCATCGGTTACCAATGAGGTAAAGGCGATGCTTGATCCGTCGTTCATTCCCCCTGCCCCGGCAGACGGCGAAGTAAGCCGCTTCGGTGCCAAGGATGTAACAGACCTTACCTGGAAAAACCTAATGGAAGCCTATACCTGCACCGAATGCGGGCGTTGTACATCAGTTTGCCCGGCAAATATTACAGGCAAGCTATTATCGCCCCGCAAGATCATGATGGATACGCGTGACCGGATTACTGAGGTTGGTAAAAATATCGATCTGAATGGTAAAGATCATGATGACGGCAAAACGCTTTTGGATACTTACATAACCCGTGAAGAGATTTGGGCTTGTACCACCTGTAATGCTTGCGTTGAGGCTTGCCCTGTAAATATAAACCCATTGGAGATTATTACAGAGCTACGCCGATATTCTGTGATGGAAGATGCACAGGCGCCTGCCAGCTTAAACAATATGTTTGGCAATATGGAAAATAATGGAGCTCCGTGGAAATATTCGCAGGCGGATAGGTTTAATTGGGCAGAGAACAAATAATGTGCAGATATGCTGATGTGCGTATGTGCAGATGATAGAGAAATTATAAAATGGAAGATATAAATCCTGAAGTGAACAGTAAATCCGAAATTGAAAATTCGAAATCCGAAATCTTTAAAGTGCCTACCATGGCCGAAATGCTTGCCGAAGGCAAAGAGCCAGAAATATTATTTTGGGTTGGATGCGCCGGAAGCTTTGATGAGCGGGCACAAAAAATAACACGCGACATCTGCAAAATATTGCAGCATGTAGGCATGAGCTATGCCGTTTTAGGTACGGAAGAAAGCTGCACCGGTGATCCTGCCAAACGCGCGGGTAATGAGTTCTTATTCCAGATGCAGGCTATGACCAACATTGAAGTGCTGAATGGTTATAATATTAAAAAGATAGTAACCGGTTGTCCGCATTGCTTCAATACTATAAAAAATGAATATCCGGGTTTGGGTGGTACTTACGAGGTGATACACCACACCCAACTAATACAGCAACTGATTGACGAGGGCAAACTAAAAGCCGAAGGCGGCGAAAGCTTTAAAGGCAAGCGTATCACTTACCATGATCCTTGCTATTTAGGCCGTGGTAACAATGTTTATGAAGCTCCGCGCAGGGCTTTGGAAATTTTAGATACCGAACTGGTTGAAATGAAACGCTGCAAATCAAACGGATTGTGCTGCGGTGCAGGTGGTGCGCAAATGTTTAAAGAAGCTGAAAAAGGCAACAAAGAAATAAACGACGAGCGTATTGATGAGGTAATCTCCATCAACGCGACAGTAGTGGCAGCGGCTTGTCCGTTTTGCATGACCATGTTGACCGATGGCGTAAAACATCGCGATAAAGAGGAAGAAATTAAGGTATTGGATATTGCCGAGATAACGGTAAGGGCTAATGGGTTGTAGGTTATAAGCCCGGCTTAAAAAACCATTGTCATTTCGACCAGAGGGAGAAATCTTCTATGACTATCATAGAGGCAATGCAAGACGAAATAACAGGGTGAAGAAGATTTCTCCTCGTACCTCGTTCGAAATGACACTGAAGAACTACAAACTTTTATTCTTAAAATAATTCAATACCATCTGTAAGCTATCCAAGCGCTCCGGTTCCATATTTTTAACCGGGATATTTAGTTGGGTTGCCATGGTATCGATGTCCTCGTGCGGGTCGTTATATGTTTGTACGATAATATCATCCGCAACAGCTTTTAGTTGTAAGGTGCCGTTAACGGTGCTGCCCATGTAATCCATATCTGTAAAACGATGCAGTTGGAAAGAAAAATATTCCTGTTTGCCGTTGGTATAAGTTTTACGCAAGCGGATGAAAGCATCATCGGTTAATACCAATTCCCATTTTTTTAGTTTGATCTGACCCGATGGATCATAGGATTCCGTTAGACACTTATTGCTCCAGCTAAGCATCTCCTGCTCAGTCATGGCTGGTTTAAAGCTAAAATGCACTATAGCCAGTACGACTATCGCACCCAGGAAATAAAGTTTTTTCGTTTTTTGCAGAACTGATTTTATCATGACACCACCACTCTTTCCAAAGTTAATAAAATACTAAATTTGCGCATGCAATTTTCACAAAACTCACGGGTTTGGGTATACCAATCGGATAAACAGCTAAACGATGCAGATGTAATTAAGTTGCAAATTATGCTGGATAAGTTCACCACCGGCTGGACAGCACACAATAATCAGCTTAAAGCTAAAGCAGAAATTAGATACAACCGCTTTATTATTTTAATTGTGGATGAAAGCCAGGCAGGCGCCAGCGGTTGCTCAATTGATAAATCGGTGCGTTTTATGAAAGATATTGAACAAGAGTTTGGCATCAATTTATTCGACCGGTTTAATTTGGCTTATCGTAGCGGTGAAGAGATATTATCTGTGCCACGCCATACTTTTGAGGGGTTAATTTCAAACAAGACGATTGGTACAGATACCATCGTATTTAATAACATGGTGCAAAATTTAACTGAGCTGGAAACTAAATGGGAAGTACCTTTTAAAGATAGCTGGCACATTCAATTATTCAGCTCATTACTTGCCCAATAATCCTATCTGTAATGGATTACGCCGAAACTTTACAATACCTGTATACACAGCTGCCCATGTTTACCCGCGTGGGGGCATCAGCATATAAAGAAGATTTGACCAATACCATCGAGTTATGCAAAAGGCTTGATAACCCACAGGATAAATTTAAAAGTATCCATATTGGTGGTACTAATGGTAAAGGTTCAACCTCGCATATGCTGGCGGCAGTTCTGCAAACAGCGGGCTATAAAACAGGCTTATATACCTCGCCGCACCTGCGCGATTTCAGGGAGCGGGTTCGCATCAATGGGGAGATGATCAGCGAACAGCAGGTAATTGATTTTGTGACCGATCATCAAAAAGATTTTGAAACTATCAGTCCCTCCTTTTTTGAAATGACGGTTGGATTAGCCTTTGATATTTTCGCGAAGGAAAAAGTTGATATAGCTGTTATTGAAGTTGGATTGGGTGGAAGGCTGGATTCTACCAATATCATTACCCCGCTCCTATCGGTTATTACCAATATTGGTTGGGATCACATGAATATTTTGGGTGATACTTTGCAACTTATTGCGGGTGAGAAAGCCGGAATTATTAAACATGGCGTACCTGTTATTATAGGCGAATATCAGCCGGATATCGCTAACATATTCTTACAAAAAGCAGCTAAAGAAGAAGCGGATATTTCTTTTGCTTCGGACGATTTTGAGGTGGAGTTAAAAGTTGAAAGTGAAAAGTTTAAAGTAAAAAGCCGGGATTTAATAGATCTGCAAATTCAAAGTAACAACTCACAACTTACAACCTACAATCTGCAACTCGACCTAACCGGGAGTTATCAACTTAAAAATATAAAAACGGTTCTTTCCGCTGTTGAGCAATTGCGCGAACAGGGATTTGTGATTACTGATGAGCATTTACAAATAGCCTTACGCCAGGTTAAAACCCTTACAGGTTTACACGGCCGCTGGGAAGTTTTAAGTACCGATCCACTCACTATTTGCGATACCGGGCACAATCCTGAGGGAATACAGGAAGTTTTAAAGAACATTGCCGCTACGCCTTACCAACACCTGCATTTTGTGATTGGCATGGTGAATGATAAGGACATCAGCAAAGTGTTAAGCATGCTGCCTACAGATGCTACCTACTATTTTTGCAAACCTGATATCCCGAGAGGTTTAGAGGCTGAAAGTTTGAAACATCAGGCCGAAAGTTTTGGGCTACTTGGCGAGATCTATCCCAACGTAAAAGCAGCCTATCAATCGGCACAAAAGAATGCGCAAAAGGGTGATTTAGTGTTTGTCGGCGGCAGTACGTTTGTGGTAGCTGAGGTAGTGTAATATTATATCCATTGCTTGTGTCCTCACAAGCAATTTGCACAATAGTTGCCTGTGAGGACATAGGCAACGGGAAAACCTTTCATACCCTTTTTGTCATTCTTCACTGCGTTCAGAATGACAATGTATGAGTAAAATAATTTATTGACAAGAAGCTGTACCCTCTTTTTGCCCTCTCTTCATTAAAACAATTCCTGCTATTTCAAATACAAATCCAGCGCCGCCTAAAAATCCACGAAAAAAATCAGGTATATGTATATAATCGTTAATTAGCAAAGGCGTGGTTGCCATTAATAAACCGCCGGCCACCAGTAATCTGGCGTAAAATGGTTGCTTTTTCATATTATTCATTTATTTGTTTTGATATAGATTCCAATTTCTCTATTTGTGCATTTATTTTTTTTTCTTCCTTTTTAAACACCCGCGGCCGTACTACAAACCATAATATTAAAAGATATAGAACTGTTCCCGTATACGCGCTGATGAATAACATGGTATTTTCGTAAACCCCTTCATACAAATACGCCAGCAAGCCTGTGGCGCAAAATGCCATTGCTATTACTTGTGTTCGTTGGTAATAAAATTGCTGTCTTAAGCGCGTTTGCTCCAGGAATTGAAGAAATTCCTTATTGCTACACTCCTTGAGTTTGTAAAACCTCAGTAACGAATTTAGATTAGTAGACACCAGTATGATTCCGGCGATGATCATAAATGCTTCGCCAAAGCGGGTGCTTAGCATGGTTGATTTATAAATGAATACCACCCAAAGCATTATGGCTACCAGTAATATGGCTGTAATAACAAGCGCTGTTATCTTCAGTAATTTTTTGTTACGGAATTTCCGGATGATATGCACCATTTCGTGCGAATCGGGCAGGCTATCGGTTTTCGCGGTTAGCCATATCGCTTTTAAATCATTCAAATTGTCCATGATCCTTAAATTTAGTGGCCAGTTTATCTTTTATGCGGTGAACCTTTGTCCTGATATTACCATGGCTTAAACCCACAATCGAGGCAATCTCCGCCTGCGGCAAATCTTCCAACACTAAAGAAATGATGATTCTATCAATCTCTTCTAACTCGGCAATACAGTTGTACAAAAAGGTTAGTTTATCTTCCTGCGTTTCTTCCGGCACATCGGGCAAATGAAAAGGTAGTTCCACTTTGATTATGCGGCTATTCTTTTCTAAAGCCCTTAGGCAATTATTGGTAGCTATGCGAAATATCCAGGTACTAATTTTGGATTCATTTCTGAACGTTGATAAATTCCGCCATACCGAGATAAATGTTTCCTGCGTTAGGTCCTTTGCCTGCTCATGATCATTTACATAGCCCATGCACACCCGGAATATTTGGGGCGAGTATTGGTTATATAGTTGTTCAAAATCCATCATGAATATTTATTGCAGCAGGTATTTATTTATTTTTATGCCGGGTTAGATACGGTGACTTTTGAAATGTTACAGTTTATCTGAACCAGAATCTACAGGATTTTTGAATTTACAGAAATAGCTCATTATTCTGTGAATTCTAATTTTGTAATCTCGATTCCGACAGAAAAAATTCTATTTTTACCCAACTAATACCTATTTTAAAAAGATGACATACGTACCTTCTACCGATAGATATAAAAACATGCAATACCGCCGTTGCGGTAAAAGCGGCATCCTGTTACCGGCGGTTTCGCTGGGCCTGTGGCATAACTTTGGCCATGTGGATGTGATGGAAAATTACCGCAAAATTTTGCACTTAGCATTCGACAGCGGCATCACCCACTTTGATTTGGCTAATAATTACGGGCCGCCTCCGGGATCTGCTGAGACTAATTTTGGCAAGTTATTAAAAGAAGATTTCAGCGCTTACCGCGATGAGTTGATCATCTCAACAAAAGCCGGCTATCATATGTGGGAAGGCCCTTATGGCGACTGGGGATCAAAAAAATATTTGGTATCCAGTTTAGACCAGAGCCTTAAACGCATGGGGCTGGATTATGTAGATATTTTCTATCATCACAGGCCTGACCCGAATACTCCACTTGAGGAGACAATGGGCGCTTTAGATTTGATCGTTCGCCAGGGTAAGGCTTTGTATGTGGGTATATCCAACTATCAGGCAGAAGAAGCCGCTAAGGCTATAAAAATATTAAAGCAATTAGGCACACCATGCCTGATCCATCAGCCCAAATACTCCATGTTTGAACGTTGGGTTGAAGGTGGTTTATTGGATGTATTGGAAGCTGAAGGTGTTGGATGTATACCATTTTCGCCATTGGCACAGGGCATGCTGACTAATAAATATCTGCATGGTATTCCCGAAGATTCGCGCGCTGCAAAAGCAAGCGGCTTTCTGCAAACCAGTCAGATTACACCTGAGCGTTTGGAAGAAATTAAACAACTGAACGATCTTGCTAAACAACGTGGGCAATCACTGGCGCAAATGGCATTATCGTGGATATTGAAAGACCCTCGTGTTACATCAGTATTGATCGGCGCCAGTAAGCCTGAGCAATTGGCGGATTCGCTGAAATGTTTGGATAATATTGTTTTCTCGAAAGAGGAGTTAGCGAAGATTGAAACTATTTTAAAATAAAAACCTATTGTCATTTCGATCGGAGGGAGAAATCTTCTGTTAAATGCAAAGCGAACTTGCTTGGCGAAGAAAATTTCTCCCTCCGGTCGAAATGACATCGTAATAGAGCATTAAAAAATCATGAGCAATATTAACTGGGGAATAATCGGCTGCGGCGATGTAACCGAAAAAAAAAGCGGACCTGCATTTAACAAAGTGCCGGGCAGCAAGCTTATTGCTGTTATGCGCCGTGATGCAGCCAAAGCCGAAGATTATGCCCAAAGACATCAAATAAGCAAATGGTATAGCGATGCGGATAAAATGATGGCAGAAGCTGGTATAAACGCTGTGTATATCGCTACTCCCCCATCATCACATTTGGGCTACGCGGCATCAGCATTAAATAAAGGTTTTAATGTTTATGTAGAAAAACCCGTGACCCGTAATGCTGCCGAGGCAGAACAAATAGCCGAAGCTGTTAAAAAAAGCGGCTTAAAACTTACTGTAGCACATTATCGCAGGGCGGTGCCTATGTTTTTACATGTAAAGGCTTTGCTTGATAGCGATGCTATTGGCGATGTACGTACCGTACAAATACGTATGTGGCAAGCGCGCAAACCAAAATTGGTGGCCGATGTGGCAACTAACTGGCGGGTACAACCTGATGTTTCGGGCGGTGGCTATTTTCATGATCTGGCTCCTCACCAGCTAGATTTGATGTTGTATTATTTTGGCGAGCCTGAGCTTTATAATGGATTCTCAGTCAATCAATCGGAAGCAACTCCGGCAGATGACCATGTATGCGGACAAATATTGTTTAAAAACAAAGTAGTGGTTAATGGCTCCTGGTGTTTTAATGTGGCGGAAAGCGAAACGATAGATAGTTGCGAGATCATCGGCACAAAAGGAAAAATAACGTTTCCTTTCTTTGGGAATTTTGTCACCTTGAAAACTGATAGCGAAGAAAAAACTGTTGAGTTTGTTCATCCGGAGCATATACAGCAGCCAATGATCACCAAAATTGTGGCTTACTTTAAAGGCGAAGGGCCTAACCCATGCACTATAGAGGAGGCTGTTACTTTGATGAAAATTATGGATAGCTTTACTACTAAATAACAAAAATTACCAAAGAGGAATTCATTTGCCGTGTAATTGTAGTATCTTCAAAACATATACCATCCAACCATGTTACCCTAACTGATAAATTACAAATATGGCAGTAAAAAAAGCTACTCATCCTTTTTACGAAAAACTTTCATTAGTACTTGTAGGGCTCATCGCGTTGGGGTACCTGGTAATCCAGGCTAAGGATGTACTTGACCCGCTGATGTTTGGCTTTTTGTTTGCTATACTTTTATTGCCTGTATCTAATTTCTTTGAAAGAAAATGCCGTTTGCCCCGTAGTGCATCCTCATTGTTATCTATCCTGTTACTTATCGGTTTTGTTTTTGGCATTGGCTACCTGGTAGGTTCGCAAATATCAAATTTAGCGGATGACTGGCCACAGTTAAAAAGCCAGGTTTCTGATTCGGTTATCAATTTGCAGAGCTGGGTATCGAGCGCGTTCCATATAAACGCCGCCAAACAAATGACTTATGTAAACAATACAACCAAAAAGATCATAGAATCGGGCACTACTGTTTTGGGTACTACTTTTGGGGCAATATCATCGCTTATGTTGTTTTACGTATTCATGATGATATTCACGTTCTTTATCCTGTTTTATCGCAGGTTACTTTTCCGATTTATTGTATGGGTATTTGATGAAACCAACAAATCAATTGTGATGGATATTGCCGAAAATATACAAAGCATTTTAAGGCAATATATATTGGGCTTATTCCTGGAAATGGGTATTGTCGCCACAGTTGCCTGTACTATTTTCTGGATCATCGGCATAAAATACGCGGTACTGCTGGGGCTACTTGTGGGCTTGTTTAACATTATACCTTACCTGGGTATTTTTTCGGCCTTATTATTAAGTTCTATCATCACATTTGCAACAGGATCTGTTAAAGACGCGATAGAAGTGGCTGTAAGCGTTGTGGCTATACACGCCATCGATTCAAACCTGTTACTACCGACTATAGTAGGTTCAAAAGTGCGCCTTAACGCGTTAATTACCTTTTTAGGGATTGTTTTTGGTGAGATGATATGGGGGTTATCGGGCATGTTTTTATCAATCCCGACCATTGCTATTTTCAAAATCATATTCGACCGCGTTGAGACTCTTAAACCTTGGGGCTTTTTGATGGGTGGCAGCTACGAGTATAAGCCATCAGCAGAAAAAGACATGAAAACTGAGTAAAATCTTAACTTATCTGCCGGTATACCGCCAAAGCTATTGTTAAAAAATAAGCCAGTAATACCAGCGTATTTACTACCAGTAGCCAGTTAAGATCAACCTGTTTATATTTTTTTATGGTGCACAAAACCAGTAGCGTAACAAAGCCTACTATTAATATAGATGGGAATACCAGTGTCCATTTTTGATGGATAACAAACTGGAAGTTTTGTAACTTTGGATTATTCCCCTCTAAAAAAGGAATGGTAGAAATAAGTAGCAGCAAAAGAAATACACGTACAACAGCTTTTGCCGCAATTTGACTGATTTTCATGATCGGCCTAAATTAAATAAAAAATATTTATCCAGATATGTTTCGCAACCGCGCCCTTATTGTCACCCTGCTTTCAATTGTATTTGCAATTACCGCTCACGCACAAATCAAATTCACAACATCATTCAAAATTGTTCCGCTAGGTGTAAAAGGTGGTATTGATGAAAGTAATTTATCAGCCTATATGGTAGCCGCGGCGGGTACTAATAATTACATTTGCCTGGATGCGGGTACATTACACTATGGCATCGAAAAAGCCATAAGCAACGGCGTATTTAATATTTCTGCCGAACAGGTACTGAGACAATATATTAAGGGTTATTTTATTTCTCATGCCCATTTAGATCATATAGCGGGGCTAATTATCAATTCGCCTGATGATACCGCTAAAAATATTTACGCGTTGGCCAGTTGTATAAAAACCATCCAAACCGACTACTTTACCTGGGAGAGCTGGGCAAATTTTGCCGATGCTGGTGAAACACCACAAATAAAGAAATATCATTACGAGGTATTAACACCGGATAGCATCATCGCCATAAAAAATACAGCGATGACGGTGCAGGCATTCCCATTAAGCCACTCCAACTTAACAAGCACTGCTTTTTTGGTTAGAAGTAACGATGCCTATATTTTGTATCTGGGTGATACCGGCCCCGATGAGATTGAGAAAAGCCACAACCTGCATAATTTGTGGGTGGCCATTGCTCCGCTGATTAAAGCCAATAAATTAAAGGCTATAATGATTGAAACATCGTTCCCCGATGAACAGCCGGACAAGACCTTGTTTGGCCATTTAACTCCTCATTGGTTAATGAATGAAATGAATAAATTAGCCGAATTAACCGGAAAAGACCAATTAAAAGGTTTCAACATCGTTATTACACACGTTAAACCGCCACAATTAAGTATAAATAAACTCAAAGTACAGCTTCAGGCCGAAAATAACCTTAAGTTAAACCTCATCTTCCCCGAGCAGGGTAAGGCAATTACCTTGTAAACAATTCTCATTTCTGAGTATTATACCTTTAATCGCTTGATAATTAACAGCTTTTTACATTTCTTAATAGTTAATTAATTATTTAACGACAACTTATTCAATTCTACATTCGTAATAGGTGTTATGAAGGGCTATGTCAATATTCCAAAAAATATTTATGTAAAGCGTTGCAAGGAGTGTGGTGCGCGCCCGATTATTGCCTTAATAAACGAAGGTGCTTACGTAGTAAAATGCCCAATTAGCGATAAACATTACCATACTCAGCCAGGATTAATAGACCTGGAAGACTGGAATCAGCATAATCCGTCTTCAAACGATTACAACATGAATAGCATGTCGACTATTTAAATAACTGACCATTATATTGAATAAACTATTGTAATTGAGGCATTTTGCTTATAATTACATTGCTAAACCTGATACTGATAGAACCTAGTTAGTTAATTAATGAATAAGTTAAAGCTTTTAATAGGGTATGATGACCCGGACCTTACGCTAGAAAATAAACTTTTTAATGCCGTTGCTTTAATTATCAGCGCTTATATGCTGTTATTCTTTATCATCAATATTATATTAGGATACAGCATTTATTTAGACATAACCATTGTATTAGTAGGGCTATTATCCTGCCTGGCCTACTACCGTAGCCGCTATGTTGGATACCAGGAAAACATTGTTTTAGCTTACGTTACTGTAGGCATAATATTATTTATACCCGGCTGGTTTTTTAATGGCGGCGTAGAAGGATCGACCCCACAGGAGGGTATTTTTCTGATTGCATTAATCATTATTTTGCTTCAGCGCAAATACCATCTTTTTTTTATTGGTGTGGTAATCGCGCTGTTTCTGGGTTGTTTTTTTACCGAAAAATTTAATCCGCATTTAGTTTCGTTACCATCTACGCTTACTAAAAAAGAAACTGATATTATTACATCCGCGGTAATAGATATTTTGATAATTGGCCTGTTGCTAAGTGTGTTGAAGAAGAGCCATGAGAATGATAAATTTTTATTGGTAAGGCAGCGCGAAGAATTACGATCATCACAGGTAGAATTATCAACTGCTAAAGATCAGGCAGAAGCTGCCACTTTTGCCAAATCCAACTTCCTGGCAAACATGAGTCATGAGATCCGCACACCCTTAAATGGTATAATTGGCACAGCGCAATTACTATCCACTTCGGAGTTGCTGCCGGGGCAACTGGAGTTATTGCAAACGTTAAATACAAGCAGCAGCCTGTTGCTCAATATTATCAGCGACATACTCGATCTATCAAAAATTGAGGCTGACAGACTGGTAATTATACCCACAACGGTTGATATACGTGAATGTGTAAAAACAGTAATTGGCATTTGCAGGCCAGGAATAGCCAATAAAAACTTAATACTGGAGTACGCCATTGATAACCGATTGGCTGATTATGTGAATATAGATGAAAGCCGTTTACAGCAAATTTTAGTAAACCTGATAGGCAATGCTATAAAATTTACAGACAAAGGATTTGTAGAGCTAAAAGTTATAGTCACCCGCAATCGGCTTGATTTTCAAGAAGTTAAATTTCAGATAAGTGATAGCGGTATAGGTATTAGTGAGGAGGCTATTACTCAATTATTTAAACCCTTTACACAGGTTAACAGTACGGCCTTACGCAAATACGGCGGCACTGGGTTGGGGTTATCGATCTGTAAAAAAATAGTGGAAATGATGGGTGGTAGACTTTGGGTGGAGAGCAAGGAATCGGAAGGATCGGTATTTAGTTTTAGTTTACCGCTTCCCATTGCCGAGAGTGTTACGAAAGATGTACCTGCCTATTATGAAAAAGCAGATTTTGTTAAAAAACCTTTAACCATTTTACTGGTAGAAGACAACAAAATGAACCAATTGGTAGCAGGTAGAATATTTGAAAAAATAGGCTATAAGATTGATTTTGCTGACAACGGGCAAATAGCCTTAGATAGGGTGGCCGAAAAAAATTATGACCTGATATTCATGGATATACAAATGCCAGTAATGGATGGCTTACAAGCGACTAAATTTATTATTGAAAAATACGGCGACAATACCCCTCCAATTATTGCCATGACGGCCAATGTATTAAGTGAAAATGAAGCTGAATGCCGTGAAGCAGGTATGAAAGACTTTTTAAGTAAACCTTTTACAATTGACAGGCTAAAGTCGATTATTCATAGATGGGGCGTGATGCAGAATGAACTACAGAATAATTAAAACGTATTGCTGCTACCGTTGTTATGTTACTGAGGAACGATGAAATGGCAAATTTTAAAGAGTTAATAACATCAGACAAACCAGTTTTGGTAGATTTTTCGGCAGAGTGGTGCGGGCCTTGTAAAATGATGCCACCCATACTTAAACAGCTTAAAGATAATATGGGCGATAAAATAACCATATTAAAAATAGACGTCGACAAAAACCCATCCGCGGCAAGCGAATATAACGTTCAAGGAGTGCCTACGCTTATCGTATTTAAAAATGGGCAAACCAAATGGAGGCAGAGTGGTGTAGTACAAGCCTATCAGTTACAGAAAATTATTGAGCAGTTTGTTTAATAATTACTAACGGTACCCCATTGCTTGCAGATCAAATAACTCGGCATAACGGCCGCCTTTAATAAGTAATTCTTCGTGGCTGCCGATTTCTATTAATTCGCCTTTATCTAATACTAATATCCTATCTGCCATACGCACCGTACTGAAACGATGGGAGATAAGTACCGCTAATTTTCCTTTGGTTAACTCCGCAAAGCGTTCAAAAACATTGTACTCGGCACGGGCATCCAGGGCTGATGTTGGTTCATCTAATATTAACAGTTGTGCATCGCGCATGTAGGCACGTGCTAATGCTACTTTTTGCCATTCGCCGCCGGATAGTTCAACACCATCGGCAAAACGTTTACCTAATTGCTGGTCGTAAGCGGCGGGTAATTTTGCAGCTAATACATCGGCCAGACTTTGGCGGGCGGATGATTCTATCAGTGGTCTATTTTCTTTTTCATTGATATTTCCGACAGCGATATTTTGGGCGAAGCTCATTTGGTAGCGTAGATAATCCTGGAAAATGATACCAACGTTTAAGCGCAGATCGGCAAGATCATATTCTTTCAGGTCAATACCATCCAATAAGATTCTACCTTCCGATGGATCATATAGGCGGGCCAATAGTTTTACCAGTGTGGTTTTGCCTGCACCATTCTCTCCTACCAATGCCAGTTTTTCGCCTGGATGCAGGGTGAAGGTTAAGTGCCTGTTTGCCCAACGTTCGGAATTAACGTAGCGGAAACCTACATCTTCAAAAGTAAAGCCTTGTTTAATTGTTTTTGGGAAAGGAATCGGGTTATCGGGTAATTTTATTTTGGGTTGGATGTCGAAAAACTCAAAAAAGTCACTCAAGTAAATCGCGCCTTGCGATACAGCGGTAAAGCGGGTTAAAATTCCTTCTAACAAGCTTCGTAGCTGGCGGAAAGATCCCGCGAGGAAAACTAAATTACCTATGGTTACTGTACCGTCAATGGTTTTTATAATGATAATCACATAGGCAGCGTAGTAACCGATACTACCTAACATGGCGAAGAATGTGCCCCACAATGAACGCTTGATAGACAGAAGTTTATTATCGAGATAAAATTTATCCGAAAGCAGTTTAAACCGTTCAATGATAAATCCTGAAAGGTCGAATATCTTAACTTCCTTGGCAGTCTCATCGCTGGCACCGAGGTAGCGGATATAATCCAGTTCACGGCGTTCAGGCGTTTGTCCGCGGGTTAACGCATAACTTTTATCGTTAAAATGAGATTCGCCCAAAAAAGCAGGGATAATCGCGATCAGCAATAACACAATCAACCACGGATTGAAGGCCATTAAGCCTACCGCCAAAAAGCCCATCGTGATCAAATCCTGTACCTGGCTCATTACTTGTGATAGTAGTATGGTACGGCCAACGGTTTGTTGCCTTGCGCGTTCCAGCTTATCATAAAAAACAGCATCCTCAAACTGATCCAGATCAAGCGTAGCAGCATGCGCCATTAGCTTTACCGAGGTGTGGTTATTAAATAGATCGCCTAGCAAGCTATCCATCAAAGTAATAGCCCGGGATAGCGCATCAGATAAAATAGCCAATGCAAACTCAGCCGCTACTAACTGCCATAAATGATGTGTGTCCGCACCATGTTTATGGGCGATGGAGATTACCTGATCGATGATTAGTTTTCCAACGTATAACAAGCCTAAAGGCATAGCAGATTTCAAAATACGCAGTACGGAGTTAACAACAGTCATCCACGGACTGGTTTGCCATACTAATTTGAAAAACGCAGGCAGGTTGCGTAATGCTTCAAGGCGTTCCTTAAAACTTAATGGTGTGGGTTTTATATTTTTGGGGGGACGGGCGGTATTCAATAGGATTCCTTTTTAATTAACATTTCCACCTCGTCATTGCGAGCGAAGCGTGGCAATCCCCGACTTTGCATGTTCGCCCTGTATAGTTTGGGATTGCCACGCTTCGCTCGCAATGACGCTGGAGACGATACAAGTAAAATTACTCAAAATCAACGTATCAATCCATCACTCTGCTACAATGTGAGAACCCAATGACATGCAACAAAAAAAGAGGGATGCTTTTCAACGTCCCTCTTCGATTCTGTTTAGGTTATTGTAATGTTAAATTTTGTTTTTAACAGCCGGTTTCACAGGCATAACCATTGACTGGATATGTATTTCCCTTTGTAAACGAGGGCTGTGGTTTAAATCTTTATGCAAATGTGGCGCGATCACCAGCGATACGATCGACATTAGTTTGATCAGGATGTTCATTGACGGGCCTGAAGTATCTTTAAATGGATCACCAACGGTATCACCTGTTACTGATGCTTTATGCGGCTCTGATTTTTTATAATACATCTCGCCGTTGATCTCTACGCCCTTTTCAAATGATTTTTTAGCGTTATCCCATGCACCACCTGCGTTGCTCTGGAATATACCCATCAACACACCTGATACAGTAACACCCGCTAACATCCCACCCAAAACCTCAGGACCAAAAATGAATCCTACAATGATCGGAGAGATCAAAGCGATCAATCCCGGAGCAACCATTTCACGGATAGATGCTTTGGTTGATATAGCTACACATTTTTCGTACTCAGGCTTGGCTTTGTATTCCATAATACCCGGAATCTCGCGAAACTGGCGGCGAACTTCCTCAACCATCGCCATAGCTGCACGGCCTACTGCCGAAATACATAATGCCGAGAATATAAAAGGGATCATCCCACCAACAAATAAACCGGCCAGTACATCGGCTTTATAAATATCAATATGCTCAATACCTGCAACACCCACAAAGGCTGCAAATAAAGCCAGTGAGGTTAACGCGGCCGAAGCAATGGCAAAACCCTTGCCTGTAGCCGCGGTAGTGTTTCCTACGGCATCTAAATTATCTGTACGGTGACGTACTTCTTCGGGTAGGCGGCTCATTTCAGCAATACCACCGGCGTTATCAGCGATCGGGCCAAAAGCATCAATAGCTAATTGCATAGCTGTTGTAGACATCATGCCTGCTGCAGCAATAGCAACACCGTACAAACCTGCAAAATGGTATGAACCATAAATACCTGCTGCCAATACCAAAATTGGTAATACAGTTGATTCCATACCTACGGCCAAACCAGCGATAATATTTGTAGCATGGCCTGTTGACGACTGGCGAATAATACCCAACACCGGGCGTTTACCCATCGCGGTATAATATTCGGTTATCATCGACATTAAAGTACCAACTACCAAACCAACCATTATTGAGTAGATAACACCGGTTTTAGTAAATTCCAATGAACCTTCTTTCAAAGCTCCACCCGAACCCGGAATCTCATCTCTCAGCATGTGAAAAGTATCGTTTGGAAGCATCCAATTTACCAGAAATATGGTTGCGATAGCTGTTAAAATAATGGATGTCCAGTTACCTATGTTAAGGGCCTTTTGTACACTGGATATTTCAGTTTTAATTTTTACAAAAGACGCGCCTACTATTGAAAATATCAAACCTAAGCCCGCGATCACCATGGGTAATAAAACCGGGGCTATGCCGCCAAAGCTATCATGCGATACAATTTCGCGACCCAAAACCATAGTTGCAAGCATGGTAGCTACGTACGACCCGAATAAATCGGCACCCATACCCGCTACGTCGCCTACGTTATCACCAACATTATCGGCAATAGTTGCAGGGTTACGTACATCATCCTCGGGGATACCAGCCTCAACCTTACCCACTAAATCCGCACCTACGTCGGCAGCCTTAGTATATATACCGCCACCTACACGGGCAAATAACGCGATTGACTCGGCACCTAACGAGAATCCTGCCAAAACATCTAATGCTTTAGCCATCGCCTCGCCATTTACATTGCCACCAGTGTTTTTAACATAGATGGTAAAGAAAACGATGAATAATGAACCCAAACCTATAATTGCTAAGCCGGCAACACCTAAACCCATGACAGTACCACCTGTAAACGATACTTTTAAAGCTTGAGCCAGACTTGTACGGGCCGCTTGCGTGGTACGTACATTAGCTTTGGTAGCTATACGCATCCCCAAAAATCCGGCAAATGCCGAAAGGAATGCCCCTACTATAAATGATATGGCGATAACCGGGCTTGATGTATGCACCGTTGTGCCCGAATACGCAAGTAGTATACCTGCAACAACAACAAAATAGCTTAATACCTTCCACTCGGCACGCAAAAAAGCCATGGCACCGTCGGCAATATAACCTGCCAATTGCGCCATATCCCCGTCTCCTGCATCCTGCTTAGTAACCCACGCGGCTTTAACAGCCATCACTGCAATCCCAATGAGCCCAAAAACGGGTATCAGGTAAATTAAATTAGTGTACAAAAAGTCCATGTTAGAATTTAGTTTGTTAAATGTATTGGTTAGTACTGGTTATATATTGGACTGCAAATTAGCAAATTAATTTATTTACAAAAGGAAACGGCAATAGTTTTTGCATTGATTTTAAGCGTAATACAGACAGTTATTGAATTATTCTTAGAGGTTTGGCTAAAGCCATTTTTTGTACTTATTTATCAGTTGACTAAAGTCAACGGCAATGAATGGAAATTTATATTGAATTGCATTCTTATTTATTGATAATCAGAATTGGAAAATTTACCCGTTGGCTAAAGTCAAAAGCAATAAGTACAATTGAACTGATATTCATTGCCGTCCCATTTATGGGGCGGTGAAAGTGAAAAAGTTAAAATGGCTTTAGGCTAACTTCTGGAACTTAAAAATGATAACTGTTATGTAAGCAAGTAATATTTTAATTTGCGACTTTATTGCTATCTTAACCCACAAAACGAACCTCATTTTATGACTGAAAAAACTACCGAACCCAAACTAAAACATTCTTTAGGCCTGCTTGACGGCACCATGATTGTAGCAGGATCAATGATCGGTTCGGGTATATTCATTGTAAGTGCTGATATTATTCGCAATGTGGGTTCGGCCGGATGGCTGATCGTGGTTTGGGCGCTTACCGGTTTCATGACCCTGACCGCAGCCTTAAGTTATGGCGAACTAAGCGCCATGTACCCCAAAGCAGGCGGCCAATATGTTTATTTAAAAGAGGCATATAATAAATTGATTGCCTTTTTATACGGCTGGAGCTTTTTCGCGGTGATACAAACGGGTACTATTGCGGCGGTTGGTGTGGCGTTTTCGAAATTTACAGCTTATTTGATCCCGGCTTTCAGCGAAGACAATATATTATGGAGGTTACAAACCGGGGTTGATAATGCCGGTGCAGCTAAGTTTTTCACGATAAGCGCGGCGCAAGTTGTCTCTATCCTGCTTATTATCCTGTTAACTTTTATCAATACCCGGGGTGTTAAAAGCGGAAAAATCATTCAAAACACATTCACGTTAACCAAGCTTTTCAGTCTGTTTGGGTTGATCATCTTCGGCTTTATTATGTTGAAGGGCGATGTATGGCATGCCAACTGGACCAATGCATGGCATCTGCAAAAACTAAACACCGACGGCACATTTTCACAATATACTTTAGGTGCAGCATTAGGCGCTGTTGCTGCCGCGATGGTGGGTTCTATATTCAGTAGCGATGCCTGGAATAACGTAACCTTTATAGCCGGTGAAATGCGTAACCCCAAAAGAAATATCGCACTAAGTCTTTTTTTAGGTACGATGATCGTAACAATTATCTATGTATCGGCCAACTTTGTTTATACTGCTGTATTACCATTGCACGATATTGCTACGGCTGCTAAAGATCGTGTTGCGGTATCTGCCTCGCATGCCATATTTGGTAATGTTGGCACTATTATAATCGCGCTGATGATTATGATCTCAACTTTCGGGTGTAATAACGGGCTGATATTATCAGGTGCGAGGGTATATTACACAATGGCAAAGGATGGCCTGTTTTTTAAACGTACAGGTGAATTAAACAAATTTGCCGTACCGGAATTTGGCTTATGGTTACAATGTATAGTTGCAGGGATACTATGCTTAAGCGGCAGGTATGGCGATCTGTTAGATATGATCTCCTTTGTAGTAGTATTATTTTATGTATTAACGATTATCGGCATATACATTTTAAGAATAAAACACCCCAATGCGGAGCGCCCATACAAAGCCTTTGGTTACCCGGTACTACCCGCTATTTATATTATAATGGGATTAAGCTTTTGCGCGTTATTAATAAAATATAAGCCACAATTTACATGGCCTGGTTTAATTATCGTATTGATAGGCATTCCTATCTATTATATATCACAACGCAACGTGAAGCATGAGGATACAACGGTTACTAACGCTTAGTTTTTTATTTATAGCGGGATATGCCCCCGCGCAGTCACTTCAGCAGAAATTACAGGCAGCCGTAAACAGGTTGCAGGCGGATAGTCAATGTCAATATGCCTCCATATCGTTAACGGTATTGGACGTGAACAGTGGCAAGGAAATATTCTCCGCTAATCCAAGTATGGGACTGGCACCTGCCTCCACCATGAAAACCATTACCACCATAACAGCTTTTAATGTTTTGGGGGCGGATTTCAAATATCAAACTACTTTCGGTTATAGTGGATCAATTACTGATGACACCTTGAACGGCGACATCATCATCAAAGGTTCCGGCGACCCAACCCTCGGCAGCTGGCGCTACGAAAGCAGCAAGGAAGAGCATATTTTAACTTTAATGGTTGATGCCATCCGCAAAGCGGGAATAAAAAGAATCAACGGAAGAATTATCGGTGATGATTCAATATTTGGGTCGCAATCTATTCCTGATGGGTGGATCTACCAGGATATAGGCAACTACTACGGCGCAGGAACCTCCGGCCTTTGCTGGCGCGAGAACCAGTATGATGTGAAGTTACATACCGGCGACATTGGTACACCAATAACGGTATCGCGCACCGTACCTGCAATCCCTTACCTTAAGTTTAAAAGCGAGTTACTGAATGCTCCCGCACATACCGGAGATCAATCGTATGCTTACCTGCCGTTGAATGGCAACTTAGTTTACCTGCGCGGCACTTATGCGGAAGATCAAATCAAAAAGAGCATCGCCCTGGCACTACCTGATCCGGCTTATGACGCGGCTTTTCGCTTGGTGGATACATTGAAGCGATTAGGCATCTCTATATCAGGCACAGCCGAATCAATCTCTACCCTAACTGCCAAAGGAGAGGCTACACCAACAGCAAATCAAAATATATTAACCATATCCTCGCCCGAACTCAGCAAGATCATCTATTGGACTAACCAAAAGAGCATCAACCTGTATGCCGAGCAATTGCTCAAAACCATTACCTGGAAAGCCGGTAAACAACCATCCACAGCAAATGGCGCTATGGTATTACAGGATTTCTGGAAGCAGCGCGGTATCGACCAAAACTCATTAAACGTATTTGATGGCTCGGGCCTATCTCCCGCCGACCGTGTGACCACCAGAACTTTAGCTACCATATTGCTATCGGCGGCTAAAGCGCCATGGTATCATGATTTTTATGAGAGCTTGCCCATTTACAACGATATGCACATGAAAAGCGGCAGTATCATCAACGTGCTTAACTATGCAGGCTACCAAACGCATGATGGTAAGCAATTATGCTTCTCTATCATGGTGAACAATTATAACGGATCAGGGAAAGATATCAAAGCCAAGATATTCAGGGTGTTGGATGAATTGAAATAGTAATCCAAAACCTTTTCACGTTTCCAGGCTTAAACAATTAATAGAAAGCACCCATTTATGAACACAGATACCAAAGGCGACAAATCAAAAAAAATAGGATTAGCACTCTCTGGTGGTGGCGTGAGGGGTGTTGCGCATTTGGGGGTGATACAGGCACTTACTGATCACGGTATACAGTTTTCGCATATCTCGGGCACCAGTGCCGGGGCGGTTGCCGCGGCTTTTTTTGCGGCGGGCATGCCACCCAGAGAAATACTACAAGTTATTAAAGATGCTAAATTACTTAAGCTGCTTCGCCCTGCGTTGGGTAGCACGGGTTTGGTTTCTATCCTGAATGTGAGCTCATTGATCAAAAAGTATATACCGCATAATACTTTCAACGAGCTTAGCATAAAGGTTACCATCTCCTCTGTTGATCTTGGTGAAAGCAGGCTCGTATACTTTACCGAAGGCGAACTGGATATAGCAATTTTAGCCTCCTGTTGCCTGCCCGGCATATTTAAGCCCATCATGATCAGTGGCCATATGTACGTAGATGGCGGCATCCTCAACAACTTCCCGGTTGACCCACTGGTGGGCAACTGCGATTTCATCATCGGCTCATCCTGCAACCATTTGCCGATTGTTACCGAGATCAAATCCTTCGCCAATATGATCGACCGCGCGGCGATGATCAGCATTAACTCCAACCTTAATGCGCATAAGCTCTTGTGCGATGTAGTGATCGAACCCCAGGACCTTGGCGGCTACGGCATATTCGATACAGATGCTGCCGACGATATTTTCATGATCGGCTACGAAGAAGGCCTGAAAGCGGTTCGTGGAAATACGAAAATTAAAGAGTTATTAGGGGCCAATAAAAACTAAAATATACCACAGAACAAATGGAACAGGCGGTGCATTTGATACACATTTACTGTCATTTATGCCCAAAACCAGGTCAAAAACAGGCTTTTGGGATCGATTTTGAGTCAAAAAAACGTTCTTTTTAGGCTAAAAGAGCAACAAAATCACCCAAAATAGACTAAAAAACGATCCAAAAACATCAGAAAAACAGCAAATTTAAACTGTTTTCACCATCTTTCCGCCGTAGGCGAAGAGAGGGTCGACAAGCAAAGCGATGTCGGGGTGAGTGAACATTTTTAGAGTCTTTATAAGGTGCTAAATTGTCATTGCTGAGGAACGAAGCAATCGCAAACTCTACATATGTGCGATTGCTTCGTTCCTCGCAATGGCAAAAACTAAAGACACCAATATTTTAACACTCCCACCCAAAACCATATCCACATCATTAATGTACTATTAATGAGCAATATTCGGTTATCAAATGGAACTAAACAGCAATCAACCAAGCTACTGGCTTACCCGCTTTGTCATACTTAGGCTGCTGGGTATCATCTATGCTGTAGCTTTTTTAGTTGCCATTAACCAAATTATCACTCTTATCGGTAGCAACGGGCTACTTCCGCTTGGGATCTACCTTAAACAGATCACGGCCACGTTCGGCTCAACCGGGGCCGGTTTCGTCCGCCTACCTTCCGTTTTTTGGTTTTGGCATTCAGATACCGCGCTTTTAACGGTGGCCTGGCTAGGGTTCATACTTTCTTGTGTAATAATAAGCGGTTATGCAAACGTACCGCTGCTCACCATCATTTGGCTGCTCTATATGTCTATCGTACATGCGGGGCAAGACTGGTATGGCTACGGTTGGGAAATTCAACTGAACGAAACCGGTTTCCTGGCGATATTTCTTTGTCCGCTGATCGACATGCGACCATTCCCAAAATATGCGCCGCCATTGCCTATCATTATTTTATTTCGCTGGCTCGCCTTCCGTATTATGCTGGGCGCCGGGTTGATCAAGTTCCGTGGCGATGCAACATGGCGTAACGCTACCGCGCTTTATTACTATTTTGAAACACAGCCCATCCCCGGTCCGCTAACACGATGGTTTCATTTTCTGCCACATACGCTATTGAAAATCGGGGTATGGTTTAACTGGCTTGCCGAACTGGTAGCGCCATGGTTTATATGGTGGCCGAGGTTATCGCGTCATATTGCAGGTTCGCTTATTGTTGCTTTTCAATTCTTTATCATCCTCAGTGGCAATCTCTCGTTTTTAAACTGGCTCACCATTATCCCCGCTTTAGCCTGTTTTGATGATAGCTTTTGGTCAAAATTACTTCCCGCCATGCTTGTCCGTAAAGCGGAAACTGCTGCCAGCGTTGCCGAAGAATCAAAACCTATGGTAATTACAGCATGGGTGGCTACAGGCTTGGTGGTACTACTCAGCATCCAGCCGGTATTGAACATGCTATCACCCAATCAGGCAATGAATTCCTCCTATGATCCCCTCGATTTGGTAAACACCTATGGCGCTTTCGGCAGCGTTGGTCAGGAACGTATGAACGTTATTTTTGAAGGGACTTCGGATGATACCACTGGTAATAAAGCAATATGGAAACCCTATATCTACAAAGGTTTGCCTGTCTTACTAGATAAACGTCCACCGCAAATTGCACCCTACCAGCTTCGGTTCGATTGGCAAATGTGGTTTGCCTCCATGTCCACCGCCGACCAATACCCATGGACCTACAATCTGGTATGGAAGCTGCTACACAATGACCCGGATGCTGTTGGACTATTTGCCGAGAACCCATTCCCCAGAAAACCTCCCCGCTACATCCGGGCAGTGTTATACGCTTACAAATTTGCCCGTCCCGGCAATCCTAAAGGCCTTTACTGGACAAGGACAGAAGTAAACGAATGGTTGCCTGTTCTTTCTGATAGCGATCCTCGTTTGATAAATTTCCTGGAAAGTCAGGGTTGGATACGTTAGATAATGGGCAACATATTTTCATGCGATTTTTTACCCTCTTTCCGCCGTAGGCGAAGAGAGGGTGGTCGAGCGAAGCAAAGACCGGATGAGTAAACTATGCGAGCGACATTAGCATAAATACCAGGCGCATAGTTTACTCATCCCGAATGTGCTACGCTGTTCGACCCTCTCTCCGGCAAGCCGGAAAGAGGGGGAAAATATTGCTTTGTTTGTCAGCACAATCAGTTAAACGAAGCTCTAAACTCCAGAGGCGAAAGCTCTGTCTTCGTTTTAAACAACTTACTGAACGACTGCGGGTGTTCAAATCCCAACTCATAAGCAATTTCACTTATGGATAAACTGGTGGTAGATAACTTTTCTTTCGCCTTCTCAATCAATTTATCATGTATATGCTGCTGCGTGCTTTGTCCCGTCAACATTTTTAGCGATCCACTCAAATAACTCGGGGATATATTTAATGTATCGGCAATATATTGCACAGTAGGCAATCCTCTTTTTAATAAAGTATCGCTGTTAAAATACTCCGTCAAAATTTCCTCGAGGCGGTTTAGAATTTGATGATTAGCTATTTTCCGGGTGATGAATTGCCGCTGATAAAACCGTTCCGCATAAGAGAGTAGTAACTCTAGTTGAGCGATAATAATAGTCTGACTGAATTTATCAATATTGGAGCGGTATTCCTGCTCCATGCTCTGCATCATACAGATAATAGTTGTTTCTTCCTTTTCAGATAAAAACAAGGCCTCATGCACTGAATAATTAAAATATTCATACTGTTTCATGGTTTTAACCAAAGAGGTATGCCATAAAAAATCGGGATGGATGAGTAACAACCATCCCGAATGCGTTAAGGGAGAACCTTTATCAATCTCCATCCCGAACACTTGTCCGGGCGAAATAAAAAACATGATCCCTTCGTCAAAATCATATTCCTGCTGCCCGTATTTCATCTTGCCATTAAAATTTCTTTTTAGCGAGATGGAATAAAAGTCAAACACCACATTTATCGATTCATCATACGGCAAACGCTTAATCAAATCAAAATTAATCACACTAATCAGCGGGTGCTCCGGTTTTGGAAGCCCCATCACCTGGTGATATTCACTGATGGTTTTGATCCGGTGAGGTTGCGTATTTGCCATGATACAATATAGTTATTTTTGATTGTAGATAGCTGCAAATTCTTTGGCGTAGTCGGCCATTTTTACTTTACCCATCACTTTAGGCCAGTGGCGGTAAAAATCCTCAGCCAATGCACCTGTATGCTGACTTGAAAACATCTCAACCAAACCATGCGCCATAGCAGGGCTTAAACCCACAGTTTCTAATTGGCGCTGTCTTTCTTCGTCGGATATTAATATCCATTTCAAATCAGGTTTGCCAATCGCCTCACCCAAAATACGGGCCGTTTCGTTACCGGTCAGCTCATCGCTTGCCACATAACGTACTTTGTGGCCTGTAACAGGTACTTCCAGCTCATCAGCTACAGCCGATGCGATATCGGCAGGTGCAACCCAAATCAGCATATCATCCGCGCCGTAATTAGCCACTATTACACCGGCAGCTTTTATCCCCGGTATAAAACCCAGCAGGTTATAATAAAAACCCGAAGGCCGCATAAATGTAATCGCCACATCTGTCGGCAATTTCTCAAAAATAGTTTCCACTTGTCTGTGCGCCAGGATCAATCCCGAATCCTTCTCCATATGCGCACCGATACTGCTCAAATGCACTACCCGCTTAACCCCCGACTTTTCGATAGCTTCGGCAAAGTTTTCACCTGTTTCTCTGCAGTAAGCCATCATATCCGCAGCTGCGTAATTAGGCGGCACCATGGTATACACCGCATCTGCACCTGTAAAAGTAGTTGTCAAAAAATCAACATCTGCCAATGTACCTATGGCGGCGATAGCACCTAAAGCCTCAATGTCTTTTTGCTTACCAGGATTGCTGCTAACAACAATAACCTCATGCCCTTTTGCCACTAGTTCTTGTGTTAATGGCTTACTGATGTGTCCTAATGAACCTGTTACTATAATTTTCATTGTTTTAATTTGTTTTTAATGGTAATGAAGCTTCCTCCGGAAGTTTCATTGTTTCAATTTGTTTTGATGATACAAAGTTGTGCATCAACAAAAGAGGAAAAGTAGCCGAATCAACTATTGTTGTAGCCAAAAAAACTGTCATTCTTCATAAAAAAATGAAGAATGACAAGTCAAGTCACAAGGCCAGCTCCCGGCCCGATGGAAAACCGGGCCGGGAGCTGGCCTTGTGGGCAGAAGGTTTTTTCCGTCTTGAATTTTTGCTTCTTTTGTTTCAAGACAAAAGAAGTAGCCCCCGCGGCAATGAGCGGACAGAATATTTTATTAAAACGAGAATATTTTTTCTAAGCGATAGTGAGGAGCCTCACACTTGTATAATCATAGTACAGATTCTTCGTTCCTCAGAATGACAAATTAAAATCTACTCTTTGTCGCGTAGCGAAGGAGAGGGTCGACCAGCGCAGCGTAGTCGGGGATGAGTAGTCTGCGCCATCCATTAGCTTCCTGACTCACCCGGTTTTCGCTCAGCCGCTCAACCTGCCCTCTCTTCTGCAAGCGGGAAAGAGGGCAAAAACTTTTCCCCACCTCTTTCCGCCGCAGGCGAAGAGAGGTCGACCAGCGCAGCGTAGTCGGGTGAGTCAACATCGCCCGGCAGTCTTAACGAATGTTAATAATTGAAAAATATCTCTTACTGTTAAATATTTATATATCAAATTTTTATTTCCTAATTTTAGGTCTCATCCCATAAACGCTTCATAAAAACTGATACTCATTTATTAATCACCAAAAACAAACACCTATGAGCACAATTAAAGTAAAAGACGGCACCGAAATTTATTACAAAGACTGGGGAACAGGGCAACCGCTTGTTTTTCATCATGGCTGGCCATTATCCGGTGATGACTGGGATGCCCAGCTGATGTTTTTCCTTCAGCATGGATACAGGGTTATCGCACATGATCGCCGTGGACATGGAAGATCGACCCAATCATCGGGCGGGCATGATATGGATACTTACGCGGCAGATGTAGCCGAACTTACCCAAGCGCTTGATCTGAAAGATGCCATCCACATCGGGCACTCTACGGGTGGCGGAGAAGCTATCCACTATGCTGCAAAACATGGAAAAGGCCGGGTAGCCAAAGTAGTACTGATCAGTGCGGTTACGCCGATAATGGTACAATCTGCAACTAACCCGGATGGCGTTCCCATATCAGTATTTGATGAGATCCGTGAAGGTACTGCCTTCAACCGGGCGCAGTATTTTGAGGATTTTACCATCCCTTTTTATGGCTATAACCGTGATGGCGCGAAAATATCAGTAGGTATAAGAAAAAACTGGTGGCGACAGGGAATGATGGGCGGCGTAAAAGCGCACGTTGAGGGCATCAAAGCTTTTTCGGAAACAGATTTTACTGAAGACCTGAAAAGCGTGGACATTCCCGTACTCGTTTTACATGGCGAAGATGACCAGATCGTTCCCTTCCCTATTTCGGGAGCAAAGTCAGTAAAGCTATTAAAAAACGGCAAACTGATCTCCTATCCGGGTTTTCCTCACGGAATGCCGGCTACCGAGGCAGCAACCATTAATAAGGATTTGCTGGAGTTTATTAAATCATAAATTCCTTTGTCATTCTGAGCATAGCAAAGAATCTGTAAAGTAGTCTACTATCGCCAATTCAAGTGTCTACACTTGAATGCTGCCTTAGTAAGCGTGCACGCTTACTAAATGTTACATGAGCGTGGACGCTCAAAACTCAGCCCGTTCAAGTGTGGACACTTGAACGGGCTGAGTTTCTTCGTTATGCTTAGAATGACAATGTGATATAAGGAGTTACTGTGCCCCTAATATTTCCACAATGCTATTCTTTATATCAGGATTAAAAAAGTTTGGCGCCTGATGGCCTTTTTCATCATTTAACACAATCAGTTTAGCGGGCAATAACTTTGAAAATTCGATAGCAGGAGTGGGATTCACCATATGATCCTGCAAGGATGAAATGATGAGCATTTTAGCTTTAATATGTTTTGCTGCCTCCTCAAGGGAACTATTAAAATCCTTAGAAATATCGTGATTAATAATAGCATTCAGTTGATAATCGGTATTGTTCCAGTCCTGATCCTTGCGCGTTTTATTGGATACAACCCATTTAGGTACATCTTCTCTTTTAACTGTTTTCACGCGGTCTGCAGGAGTTGTTAAAAATACCTCCAGCATCATCGTAGCATTGGGAATGGTTGGGTTGATTTTATACCTTCCATGATCATACCCCGTATTTTCTTCAATCGTTTCGCGAAAAGTATTATAAACCATCAGGTCGAAACTCGACGGTTGCGGGCTACCTACAATAGGTATCAGCACATCCATAAAATCGGGGTAGCTCACCGCCCATTGAAAAGTTTGTATACCACCCATTGATATACCCATTACAGCCTTTACATGGTTAATTTGAAGCTTGGTTGTTAAAAGCACATGTTGGCTGTTCACCATGTCGCGTATAGTAAATCTCGGAAAATCCGCGCCAGGTTGTTGCTTGCTGTTAGATGGCGAGGAAGAAACGCCGTCGCCTAAAGCATCAATTATAATCAAACAATATTTGGCAGTATCCACAGCCTCCCACGGGTGGGTCGACTCCACTCCTGCAGCGTCACCTCCGTACCATGTACAAAACACTACCGCGTTTGACCGCGCCTCGTTTAAACGTCCATGTACGCGGTAACCTATCTCACAATTATTGATCATAGCGCCCGATTCCAATGCCAGGTTCCCGATGGATGCTACATGTGCGCCACCCGATACATTAGACAATGTTTGACTAAATCCAATTGTGGTAAAAAACAACAAGAGTACGGTGAGTGATCGTTTCATCAGGTGTGAATTTAAGTTTTAACAAATATGATAAGTTAATTGTGTTTTTGCATGGGTTGATGATGACATTTTATATCAATAAAATTAGCGTAAGTATGAGATACTTAATGAGCTTTGTCATGCGTAGCGAAGCATCTGCAAACGGTATAGCAAACGTATCTATTCTTTTTTGTCATTGCGAGGGAACGAAGCAATCGCACGTAGAAAGGCTGCCTTGCAAATTCGAGATTGCTTCGTTCCTCACAATGACAAGAAGATTTAGAATGCGGGCAAAGGCCTGACGGAAAACCGGGCCGGGGGGTCGGCCTCGCGGGCTGAAGGTTTTTTCCGTCTTGAATTTTTGCTTCTTTTGTGTCAAGACAAAAGAAGTAGCCCAGCGGCAATGAGCGGACAGAATAACTTATATAAACGAGAATTTGTCATTGCGAGGAACGAAGCAATGACAAGAAAGAAATCACCTACGAATTCAGCACCGGCTGCACATTCGTAATATTAAAAATATCAGCCATCAAATCATCACTCGGGTTAACCTTCAAGCTCTTGGAAATCGCTTCCAGTACAATCGTATCCTCTCTATCTTTTACCAAAAACCGTAGCGAACAATTCTTAACCGGGTACTTCTCTATATTCACATCAAGCGCCTGCTGAATGTTGCTTAACAGCGTATCATTTAACGATTGCAGATCAACACATACCGTCAAAGATTTCGTCAGTTTATCGCGCATTTCAGATAGTGGACTCATGCTTAATATCTTCATGTCCCAGTTATCCTTCTGCCTGAATTTCTCCTCGATGATACCTTTAATATGCAGGAAATAACCATCAACCAGCAAATACCTGAATTTCATATAATCCTCGCCAAACAGCGCGAATTCGTATGATTCCTTATAATCCTCCAAAACAAAAGTTCCGAAAGGTTTACCATTCTTAGTCATTTTATGCTGAACGTTTGACACCAAACCTCCTACACGAATATCACCACGCTTGCGCAATTCATTAAACGCGTTCATGATCTCTTCGCCACCCTCGCCACTGCGGGCTTTCTGCATATTTTTCAGATCGCTGATGTTGGTGTTGCAATAGCGCTCCATCTCCAGCTTAAAGTTATCCAGCGGGTGCCCGGTAAGGTAAATACCGATAACATCCTTCTCATACTTCAGCTTCTCGATCAGCGGCCACTCATCCGCCTCCGGCATTGCAGGCTCCGGAACATAAGAGGCAATCGAACCACCAAATAAAGAAGATTGGTTGCTACTTTGCGTATTCTGGTAGTCGTTGGCATATTTAATTAAACGCTCAACGCCCGTTAAAATGCCGTTTTCTGTTTTAGCGAAGAACTGCGCACGGTTTAATCCCATGCCGTCAAAAGCACCACCATAAATCAGGTTTTCGTACGATTTACGGTTCACGCTCCGCGTATTTGAGCGCTGCGCGAAATCATAAACAGATGTGTAAGGGCCACGCTCTACACGCTCCTCAATAATAGCTTCAACTGCTTTATCACCTACACCCTTCACCCCTGTCAAACCAAAACGGATCTCACCTTTTTTGTTCACCGCGAACGCCAAATCAGATTCATTCACATCAGGACCTAAAACATGCACACCCATCCGGCGGCACTCATCCATAAAAAAGGTAATCTTTTCCATGTTGTTTTGGTTGTTCAATACCGCGGCCATATATTCGCTTGGGTAATGCGCTTTCAGGTAAGCCGTTTGGTACGCCACGAAAGCATAACAGGTAGAGTGCGACTTATTGAACGCGTATTGAGCAAATGCTTTCCAGTCGTTCCAAACCTTGGTTAGTTTATCCTTGGGGTGACCTTTAGCGGTAGCCCCGGTCATAAACTGGGCCTCCATTTTATTTAGTACCTCAATTTGCTTTTTACCCATCGCCTTACGCAAAACGTCGGCATCGCCTTTACTAAAGCCCGCCAATTTTTGCGATAAAAGCATCACCTGTTCCTGGTAAACGGTAATGCCATAAGTTTCGCCCAGGTATTCCTCCATATCAGGTAAATCGAACGCGATTGGCTCATAACCGTGCTTACGCTTAATAAACAGCGGGATATACTCTATCGGGCCCGGACGGTAAAGCGCGTTCATGGCGATCAAATCCTCAAACTTATCGGGTTTCAAATCGCGCAGGTACATTTGCATACCATCACTTTCAAACTGGAACGTACCGTTGGTATCGCCTTTCTGATAAAGTTCAAAGGTTTTTTCGTCATCCAGCGGGATATAATCTATATCGATAACAACACCGTAATTTTGTTTGATCAGCCTCAGCGCATCTTTAATAATGGTCAGGGTCTTTAAACCCAAAAAGTCCATCTTGATAACGCCCGCATCCTCAATCACACGACCGTCGTATTGGGTAACCAACAGGTCGGAGTCTTTGGCTACTGCAACCGGCACAATATCCGTTAAATCATATGGGGCGATGATGATACCCGCCGCATGCACACCCGTATTACGGATGGAACCTTCCAGTTTCCCGGCCTCGCGCAAAACGGTTGCACGCAGGTCGTTACCTTTAAGTATTGCCTGCAATTCGGGTACTTGCTCTATAGCGCCTTGTAAGGTAATACCCAAGGTATCGGGTACTAATTTCTTCAATAAGGTTACTTCGGATAATGGCAGATCCAACACACGGCCTACGTCCTGTATACTGGTACGCGCCGCCATAGAACCATAGGTGATGATTTGCGCCACCTGGTTCTTTCCGTATTTTTCAACCACATAGTCAATCACTTTCTGCCTGCCCGCATCGTCAAAATCCGTATCAATATCGGGCATCGACTTACGATCCGGGTTCAGGAATCTTTCGAATAGTAAATTATATTTTAGTGGATCGATATTGGTGATACCGATACAATACGCCACCACCGACCCCGCCGCCGAACCACGGCCCGGACCAATAAACACGCCCATATCGCGGCCCGCTTTTATGAAATCGGCTACAATTAAAAAGTAACCCGCGAAACCCATGGTACGAATGGTGAACAACTCAAAGTTGATGCGTTCTTCTGCCTCCGGCGATATATCAACATAGCGTGCTTTAGCGCCTAAAAAGGTAAGATGCTTCAGGTATTCCCACTGGTTCAGCGTATCCGAATCAGGGGTCATGTCGCTGTGGATCTTAAATTCAGGTGGGATAACGAAGTTGGGCAGTAAAATATCCCGCTTCAGCTTCAATACATCAACCTTATCTACAATCTCGTTGGTGTTATCTAATGATTCCGGCAGATCATGGAACAACTTGCCCATTTCCGACTGTGTTTTAAAGTAAAACTGGTCGTTAGGGAAACCGAAACGATAACCCTTACCGCCTTCTTCATCGGTAGCAATCGGCGTACTCTGCATATCGCCCGTATTCACACACAATAAAATGTCATGCGCATTCGAGTCCTGCTGATCCACGTAGTGCGAATCATTGGAGCAGATCACTTTTACATTATATTTCTTGGCGTATTTAAGCAGTACGTTATTTACCGTATGCTGCTCAGGTATATCGTGGCGTTGCAGCTCGATGTAATAATCTTCGCCAAACAGATCCAGCCACCACTTAAATTCTGCTTCGGCCTCATCTTCGGTCTTACGCAAAATAGCTTGCGGTACCGACGCGCCAATGCAACAGGTAGTAGCAATTAAGCCCTTGTGGTATTTTAATATCAGTTCCTTATCAACACGGGGCCATTTGCTGTAAAGGCCTTCCATGTAACCCAATGAACATAGTTTTACCAGGTTTTTATAGCCCTCGGCATTTTTAGCCAGTAACAGCTGGTGATGCCTAACGTCCCTTTTCTCTTTAGTAAATTGTTTTTTGTGCCGATCTTCAACCACATAAAGCTCGCAGCCTACTATGGGTTTTACGTTGTGTTTGCCTGCTTCGGCCACAAACTTAAACGCGCCGAACATATTGCCGTGGTCGGTGATAGCCAGGGCTTTCATGCCATCGGCGGCGGCTTTTTTATATAGTTTACCTATATCGGCGGCACCGTCGAGTAACGAAAACTGGGTATGTACGTGTAAGTGCGAAAAATCGGGCATAGTGGTAAACTAATAAACTTTATGGCGAAATACAAAGTTATTAAAAAACAAATGCTCATGCCGTGGTGTTGAAAACTGTAGAATAGTTTTACAAACAAGTGAAACGACAACAGAATTAAAAGCATGGGCAGCGCGGTTCCCCTATTGAGAGGGGGCAGGGGTGTGTTATACGGCTTTAAGAAGCTATCTAAAACAAAGCGTCATTGCGAGCGAAGCGTGGCAATCCCCTATTTACAGAGCGGCTCTGCATAGTTTGGGATTGCCACGCTTCGCTCGCAATGACGTTAGGTTTATCCGTTTTAACAGCTTCAAAGAATAAATGAAGCTTAAAGTCACCCCGAGGGGGTTAATAATTTAATAAACAGGTTTTGCATATTATTTGTATCATTATAAGCAACAACAATCTTCACCTTTGAAAAACATATAATTTGAAACGATTTGGGCTTATAGCGTTAAAAACTATTCTTTGGATAATTGCAAGCGTACTCTTCCTGGTGCTGCTAGTAGTTATTTTAATACAGGTACCCACCGTACAAAACTTCGCTAAAAATAAAGCGGTAAACTTTTTACAGGGAAAAATTCATACTAAAGTTCGCATAGATCATATTAGCATCGGCTTACCAAAGTCAGTTGTTTTAGAGGGTGTTTATTTTGAAGATCAAAAACGAGACACATTAATTGCAGGCGATAAACTGGAAGTAGACATCAGCATGCTGAAACTACTGCATCACACGGTTGAAATAAATGAGATCAACCTCGATGGTATCACCGCCAAAGTAACCCGCGGACCGGATAGTCTTTTCAATTTCGATTATATCATGCGGGCATTTGCCAGTCAGCAAAAGATCGAACCCAAACCTACGGATACCGCTTCGGCAATGAAGTTTTCGGTGGATAAGATCATCCTCAACAAAATAAACATTGCTTATAAGGATGCCATCACCGGCTATAATGTTAAATTTTTATTAGGTCATTTCGATACCCGGGTAACCACCTTCGATCTGGATAAAATGAAATTCACCATCCCGAAGGTAACCCTATCAGGCTTTAATGCGAAGATCATCCAAACCAATGTTCTGCCGCCTAAGCAAGGTCCGCCGGTAGTGCCAATCACCACTACACATCCGCAGGGGATGGCACTTGATATAGGTACTGTTAATATATCAAAAATAAATGTGGATTATGGTGCCCCAACCATGACTGCCAAAGTAAATTTAGGCCGATTATTGGTGGAGATGAAGAAGATCGACCTGAACAACCAGGTTATCGGCATCAAATCAATTGATCTGGATGATACCAAAGCGGCGCTAACCT
>Ga0207023_10014_pt1 | contig 59812 bp, 43 predicted proteins | sample Alteio_BWMinCont_47_FD_153464 | JGI IMG/M metagenome (GOLD analysis project Ga0207023, IMG submission 153464) | Enriched cells from forest soil in Barre Woods Harvard Forest LTER site, Petersham, Massachusetts, United States -... | ecosystem: Environmental > Terrestrial > Soil > Temperate forest >... | reverse complement strand
CGTTCTTTCAAAAGGATACCGAGCCTTCCGGAGGTGGTCAACGGCTCGCGGCGCCAGCCCTGGAGCACGCGAGAGGAATCGGTGTTTATGTTACAGTGCCGCCAAGGGCGCACCCCAGGAGCGCAGCGCAAGAACAATCGGCCAAGAGTTAAGAACGAGGAACGGCGATGGCGAATTTTACACGGGTGGTCTGGATTGTGCTGGATAGCGTGGGCATCGGCGAATTGCCCGACGCAGCGGATTATGGCGATGTGGGGCGAACGACTCTAGGGCACATTGCCGAATCGCGGCCGCTGGCGTTACCAAATTTGCTTCGGCTGGGACTTGCCAATATTGCGCCCCTTGCGCATTTGGCTCCTGCCACATCGCCGATGGGCGCATATGGGAAGGGGGTAACGCACTCGCCGGGAAAAGATACCACGACCGGACACTGGGAGATGGCGGGAGTTTGGCTGGATCAGGCCTTCCCTACCTATCCACACGGTTTCCCGAGTGCAGTGATCGCGGAGTTTGAAAAACAGATCGGACGCGGAACGCTTGGAAATAAACCAGCATCGGGCACGGAGATTATCAAGGAACTTGGCGAACAGCATGTTCAGACCGGCAAGCCGATTGTCTACACGTCGGGAGACAGCGTTTTTCAGATTGCTGCGCACGAGGAGGTGATCCCGATCGCGGAACTCTATGGTATGTGCGAAATGGCGCGGAAACTGCTGGATGGGCCGCACCGCGTTGGGCGAGTTATTGCGCGTCCGTTTGCGGGAGGGACGGGGCATTTTGCTCGGACCACACGACGGCATGATTACGCCGTCGATCCGCCTAAGCCGATGTTGCTGGACGTGCTCGCGGAGCGCGGCGTGCCGGTTTTTGGGATCGGGAAGATTCATGACATCTACAATGGACGTGGGGTGGAGAAGTACGTGACCACAGCGGGCAACGCGGACGGAATGGCGAAACTTACGGCGGGGTTGCAGGAACGAAAGAGCGGATTGATTTTTTGCAATCTCGTGGATTTCGATATGCTTTACGGTCATCGCAAGGATGTCGAAGGCTTCGCACAATCGCTTGAGGAATTTGACCGCTTGCTCGAGCCATTCTTGGCGCTGCTCGGAGCTTCCGATCTGTTAATCATTACCGCTGATCACGGATGCGATCCGGATTCGCGATGGCCTACGACAGACCATTCGCGCGAGTACGTGCCGATTCTGGCGTATTCGCCGGGTAGCGGCGCAGCCGTAAATCTGGGCGTGCGGCACACTTTGGCGGACATGGGTCAGAGTGTTGCGGAAACTTTCGGAGGCAAGATTCTCCACGGGAAAAGTTTTTTGAGCGAGATCAGCAAACCCAGCGCAACATCTGCGAGTTAAATTCGACTGGCAGGTGGCAAGACTGATTACAGCTTGCTCGGGGGACACAACGTGCTGTGCCGCTATTGAGGTTTCGATCCATCGCGAGACAGCAAGAGACTCCTTAGTGCAAGAGAGCGCTCTCATCGCGGTACGGCTTGGGCCCCGGCACCAGCAGCTGGGCGTGCATTTTTGATTGGGCGAGTTGTTTGGGAGTGAGTTGGTGTTCTAGAGCCTGGAGAGTGGCAGCGCCGCGGGAGTCGCCCTGGAGAGTTGCGGCAGAGAACCACTCACAAGCGGATTGCAGGTTTTTCTCTGTGCCGCGGCCTTCGGCGTACATGGAACCTAGCATGATGCGCGCGCCAGTGTGACCCTGCTGGGCGGCTTTTTGGAACCAGGCGAAGGCCGTGCTTTCTTCGCGAGGCAGGCCTTCGCCGCGCAGATACAAGTCGGCAAGATTGTATTGGGCTTGCGCGTTGCCGTTTTCTGCGGCTTGGCGATACCAGAAGCCGGCTTGCGCACGGTCTTCGGCGACGCCGAGACCTTGATCGTAGAGATAGCCAAGATTCATTTGCGCGGCCGAGTCGCCAGCGTTCGCGCCCTGCTCAAATTGGCTGAATGCTTCGTGGTAATCCCGATGCACGCCACAGCCGTTCATGTACAGGATGCCTAGATCGAAGTATGCGAGTGCGTAGCCTTGGCGTGCGGCTTCCCGTAGCCAATACAGTGCCGTGCCCGCGTTGGGGGGCGCGCCCCAGCCCGCAAGAGAAAGCACAGCGAGGTTTACCTGGGCAGGCGCGTACCCTTTCCTCGCACCCTTCAGGAACCAATGGTGCGCTTCCTCGAGAGTGCGAAGGGTGTCCTGTGCCCGGGCGAGCTCGATGCCCTTTTCGTTCTCGCGGGAGCCTGCCTTTTCTGAGACGAGCCCCGGCGAGGGGCTTACGCGAACGGCATTCCCTTCCCGCGCAAGCAGACCGACCATGGCCGTCGAGAGGCAAGCGTCTCCGGCAACGGCGTCGCTTTGCGCACCCGCTGGGGTCCCTGCGATCGAGGCCGCGAGGACTGACGCAGCCACCACGGCAAAGAGTCTCTTTACGATGTAACTCATTAATTCAACTAGACTTAATAGGCGCATAAGTTTCCCTTTCGAGGTGCTGGAGTTCGCGATGCAGGCCCAAGCTACGATAGACAGCTTGTCTACCTGTAGCCTACCTACCTATATACCTAGACGAGCTACACGTCAAAAAGTTCCGTGAAAAAATGAAGTAAAAGTTAATTTCTTGATTATTCGTAGTGCAGGGCGGTGACTGGGTTGATGCGAGTGGCGCGCCGGGCGGGAATCCAGCAGGCCACCAGGCCGATGGCCAGAAGCAGAACGACGACGGCGACGGCGGAAAGAGGATCGTAGGGCGAAACGCCCCAGAGTTGGCCGGCGACCGCGCGCGAGAGTGCGAAGCTGACAACGATGCCGATCCCAATGCCGGGGATAACAACAGCAAGTCCGTGCTTCAGAACCATTTTGAGGACATCGGCGGGTGCGGCGCCGAGGGCCATGCGAATGCCAATTTCGTGGGTGCGGCGCGCCGTGGTGTAGGCGATGACGCTGTAGACGCCGAGAGTGACGAGAAGCAAGCCAATCGCGGCGAATGTTGTCACAAGAAAAAAGCCCAAGCGCGGTTGAGCGTAAGAAAAAGTGTTAAGGGCCTCGGCCAGCGGCTGACCTTCTGCAAACGCTACGGTCGGATCGACAGCCCAGACCGCCCTTCGGACTGCGGCGTTCATCGAGCCAGGATCGGCAACGGTGCGAACGATGAGGCGGCGCATACCGGAGCCGGTAACGCTGTAAGGAATCCACACTTCCGGTTCCGTAGGCCTCTCCAGTCCGACATTCATCGCGTCCGCAGCGACTCCAATCACTTGAAAGGAGCGATCCGTAACGGCATCAGGAACTTTCTTCAAAACGTCGAGAACCACAGTGCGCCCCAGCGGATCTCCCTCGCCGAGAAAGCGCCGCTGAAACGTTTGATTGATGACTACGACCTTTCGCGCGGCGCTCACTTCCTCTTGCGTAAACGAGCGGCCCGAAAGCAGGGGCTGGCGCACGACCTCGAAGTAGTTCTCCCCGACAAGTTGGATAAGCGATTCCCAAGTGCCCGTGTGGGTCTTGCCAGGGATTTCGATGTTGCCCCCGAATCCTCCATAGGGAGGCGTCGCACTTACCGGCGAGGCGTCCTCAATCCCGGGCGTTGATCTCAAGTTGCGGATCAGAGGATCAAAGAACGAAACAAGCTGCGCACCGGTCTTGTAACCTTGAGAAGGAAGCGGGATCCGTCCAGTGAGGAGGTGGTCCGGCTGCCACCCAAGAGAAACATTCTGAATCGCAACGAAACTGCGCATGAAGAGCCCGGCCATGAACAAAAGAATGAGCGACAACGCGACTTCCACAACAATGACGGCATTGCGCAATCGAGATTTCGCGAGCGTTCCACCGAGACCCTTGCCCGCGCCCCGCAGAGCATCTTGAACATCGACGCGAGAAGCTTGCAATGCCGGGAAGAGACCAAAGATAACTACTGTGGCGAAAGCAAGGCCGATGCCAAAGAGCAGAACCCACACGTTCATTTCAATGACGGTTTCCGAGGGAACCGTAAAAGGGGGCATGTGCGCGTCGAGCTCGCGGATGCCCGCCCACGCGAACAAACCGCCGACGATTGCTCCGCCGAAAGCGAGCAGCAAACTTTCCAGAAGAAGCTGGCGCACCAGGCGGGCGCGGCTGGCACCCAGAGCGGCGCGAACTGCAAATTCCCTGCCCCGCGTGGTAGCTCGCGCCAGCAACAAGCTCGCGACGTTGGCGCAGCCAATCAGCAACAACAAGCCAACAGCGGCAAACAGCACAAAGAGCGTCCTGCGAAACCCGTTGCCGACGACGGCGTGGACAAAGGAATCGACGCCCACATGGAAATGCGTTGGATAATCATCGCGATACGTAGGCGCGATGCGTGCGCCAATGAGGTTCATGTCAGCTTCGGCTTCCTGAAGCGACACGCCGGGCTTGAGATGCGCAACAACGCCCCAGTACTGCGGAAAAGACCCGCGCACTACATTGACGACGCCGGGATCGCGAGGCATCCACAGGCTGGCGCCTCCCCAGGCAAAGCGCAGAGGCATGACCCCCACGAGCGTGCGACGCACGCCATTCAAGAGGAAAGTTTTGCCCACAACGCTCGGATCGGAACCAAACTGATTCGTCCATGTCGCGTAACGCAGCACAAAGACCGGAGGCGCTCCAGATTGATAATCGGCGGGTTTAAGGCCGCGGCCAAGAAGCGGAGTCACACCAAACATCTCGAAAGTCCCAGGCGTGACGTAGTTGGCCGCTAAATAGTTGTTGTTATCTCCCGAGTCGTAGACCACATCGATCTCGCAATTAGCAATGAACGCGTCGAAGACACGGTTTTGCTCCATGTAATCGCGCAATTCGCGAAAACTAAACATGCCCCTGAAGAAACCCTCTTCGCCTCCGCGCTGGTCAAGGTCGCGGATACGCAGAGTGACCAAGCGTCCCTGATCTTGGTAAGGAAAGGGAGCGACGAGCGCGTTATAGATAACGCTGAATATTGCCGTCGAAGCGCCAATGCCCAGCGCCAAAGCAAGAATGGCCGCCCAGGCAAATCGAGGATTCTTGCGAAGCCCGCGCAGCGCGAACTGCATATCATGCAGCCAGAGCTCCAGCCGATTTTCCCAGCGAGCTTCGCGGCACTCTTCCTTGAAGCCTTCGACACTGCCAAATTCGAGGTTGGCGCGCCTGCGGGCTTCGGCTGGCGAAAGGCCGCAGGCAAGGTAATCGGCGATTTGCTGCTCAAGATGAAACTGCAGCTCCGAATCCAGCCGCTTTTCGACGAGAGGCTTGTGTCCAAGGCGGCGTAACCAGCGTGTCCCCATACCCATTGTCCTAGTCGGCGGACATCGAATCACAGAATCCGAGATTGGCGCCGAACTCCTCTCTTTTCACCGCGCTACTCCTTTCGCCCCTGAATTTTGGATCATTCATAGCGGAGCGCCGTAACGGGATCGACCCGAGTGGCCCGGCGCGCAGGTATCCAGCACGCGGCCAGCCCCACCAAGAGCAGCAGCAGGACGACGGCCACGAGAGTCAGCAGATCAAAGGCGGAGACGCCCCAGAGTTGGGTAACCACGGTTCGAGCAACGGCAAAGCTCACGGCCAAGCCGATGCCGATGCCTACCATTAAGAGTTTAGTTCCCTTTCGGAGGACCATTCCCAACACATCCCCAGCCTCCGCGCCAAGCGCCATGCGAATTCCAAATTCGTGTGTTTGCCGCGAGGTCGCGTAAGCCATCACGCTATATACGCCGATGGTAACCAGTACCAGGCCAAGTGCGGAGAACACCGTAACCAACCAAAGGCCAAAGCGCGGCTGGGCCAGCTGGCTGACGTCGCGTACTCGCTCCATAGATTCCGGATCGGCTATGGCCACACCAGGATCGGAGACCCAGACCTCTTTGCCTATTTCGTTGATCATCTTCGCGGGTTCGTTTACAGTTCGGACGAGCAGCGCCCACGCCGGCTTGGGGTAGACCGTGTAGGGGAACCAGACCTCCGGATCGTTTGGATTTTGCAATCCGTGGTTCTTTGCATCCGCCACAACTCCAACGATTTCAAACCAGGCGTTTTTCAGCGGATCATCGAGCGTTTCCAACAACTTCAAATGAACACGCTGACCGAGGGGATTCTCATTCTGGAAATAGCGCGAACGGAAACTCTGATTGATGACAGCTACTTTTCGCGCATCATTCATCTCACCAGCCAGAAATGTGCGCCCCTCGAGAAAAGGAATGCGAAGCACCTGGAAGTAGTCTTCGCTGCTGAGTTGCACAGTGGCGGTCGGCTTCTCCTCATGAGCTTTCCCCAAGATTTCGATTTCGCTCGGGCAGCAATCATAGGGCGCGTACGAGCTGGCAGTGGCGGCAGCGGTGACCCCCGGCAGAGACTTGAGGCGCTCAAGAAGAGGGCGGTAGAAGGCACTGATTTGGGCCGGGGTCTTGTACCGGTTGGGTGGAAGAGGAACGCGAGCGCTCAGAACGTGGTCGATGGCGAAGCCAAGAGGCACATGCGACAGGGCCATAAAGCTGCGAATGAAGAGGCCCGCGGTGAAGAGCAATGTAAGCGAGAGAGCCACTTCCAGGACAATCACGGAATTTCGCAGACGGGCGTTGCTGCCCGTGCCGCTAAGGCCCTTTCCTGCGTCCCTTAACGAATCCTGCAAATCGCAGCGTGAGGCTCGCAATGCCGGCACGAGGCCGAAGATGAGAATTGTGCCCACGCCAATCACAAGAGCGCAGGCCAGAACCGTTGGGTTCATCTCGATAACCGTCTCCGACGCGACGGTGCCGTCAGGCATCGAAGTGGAAAGAACCCTGACAGCCGCCCAGGCAAAAAGAACGCCCAAAACTGCGCCGCCAAGAGCAAGCAACAGGCTCTCCACGAGAAGCTGCCGAATCAGACGTTGCCGGCTGGCGCCCAGTGCCGCACGAACGGCAAATTCCTTCTGGCGAGTCGTCGCCCGCGCCAGCAAAAGATTGGCGACATTGCCGCACCCGATAAGCAAAAGAAGCGACACGGCCGCGAGGAAAAGGTACAGGCTGTTGCGAAATTGCTGTGGGACCACGGCGTGGCCGAAGTTTTCCACGCTGGCGTCAAAATGCTTGGGATAGTCCTTTGGGTATAGCGTCGCAAGTCGCTTGGCGATCAGCGTCATGTCCGCCGACGCTTCATCCACCGAAACACCGGGCTTAAGCCGCGCCACGAAGCCCCAATATTTGTCGAATTGCCCGCTTTTTAGAGTTTGCGCGGCTTCGTAGCTGCACGGTACCCAAAGATCGGCCCCGCCCCAGGCAAAGCGCGGTGGCATAACCCCAACGAGAGTGCGAGCTACACCGTTTAGCGTAAAAGTCTGGCCAATTGCGGCAGGGTCGGAATTGAACTTGCCTTGCCAGGCTTTGTAACGCAGGACAAATACAGGTGGCGCATTCGTCTGATAATCGCCATCTGCCAGGGAGCGGCCGAGAAGCGCAGGAACACCGAGAAAATCGAAGCTGCCGGGGGTAACGAAGTTGCCGTCCAGGCGGAGACTCGTGTCGGTGCCCATCTCGACGATGTCGTCCTGCTGGTTGCCGGCGGTGTCTTCAAAGACGCTATTCTGCTTCCGGATTTCTTCAATTTCCGGCATGGTGAACACACTGCGAGAGTTGTCCTTCTCATCCACATCGCGGATATGAACGACGACAAGATTGCGCTGATCCTTGTAAGGGAATGGCTCAAAAAGAGCGTTCTCCACCACGCTAAACATCGCCGTGGACGCGCCGATGGCAAGCGCGAGCGCGAAAATCGAGACCAAGGCGAAGCGCCGGTCCTTTAGCAGACCGCGCAGGGCAAAGCGGAAATCGCGGATGAAAGTGTCGAGTAGATTGTCCCAGCGGGTTTCGCGGCACTCTTCCTTGAAACCTTCCACGCTGCCAAATTCCAGATGGGCTCGGCGGCGAGCTTCGGCGGGAGATAGGCCGGAGGCCAGGTAATCGGCGATTTGCTGCTCGAGGTGGAATTGGAGTTCAGAGTCGAGTTGTTTTTCGACGAGCGGCTTATTTCCGAGGCGGCGTAGCCCATGGATACGCATGGCCGTTCCTTAGTCCGCGGTACGAAGAATCAGGGAAACTGCGTCGGAAAGGCGCTCCCAGCCGAGGACTTCCGCCTCCAGTTGCTTCTTGCCTTTGTTGGTCAGGGTATAGAACTTGGCTTCCCGTCCGGTGCTGGTGTCTTTCCATTCGGCGTCGAGCCATTGGCGCTCTTCGAGGCGGTGAAGTGCGGGGTAGAGCGAGCCTTGGGGAACTTGAAAGTAATCCTTGGAGATTTGATTGAGACGCTGGGCGATGGCATAGCCGTGAAGAGGGCCAGAGGCGACGACTTTAAGAATCAGCATGTCGAGCGTACCGCGATGCAGGTCGTTTTTTTCAGTGGGCATGTCGTTTGACACCTAGTCTGGCTACAGGTCCTTATTCTACCTATAGGACCTCGCGTGTCAAGTCAGATTGTGGAGGCAGAAGAGTGACCGAGACTTGGATTCCAGGGCTTGGATTGGGCACATCCATAGCCCAGCAACCGTTCTCCGTTGTTTCTTAACGTTTGGCGAGCGGGCGCAATCCAGCCTGGCTCCCAAACGTACAAGGTACAGTTATTGTGTCAGAAACTACCTATTTTCTGCGGGTTAGCGCATCATGACTTCCTAACGTGGTGGGTGGCAGACTAGCAGCGCAGTGCCAAGGTGGTTTAGAGGCGGAGGGAGCCAGTGTATGGATATGTTTGGAAAAGGCGGCGGGCGGGATGATGCCGAGTTTGAGATGAAGAGAGCTGGCCCGTTTCTAAAGCTCGGAGTAGTTGCGATTGGAGCGCTACTCGTCGTGGTGCTGCTGGGACTTTTCCTCGTTCGCGTGACGCGCATCGAGGCGGGACACGTGGGCGTGGAAATCAACCTGGCGGGCAAACAGCGCGGAGCGTCGGAAATACCGGTGCGCACGGGCTGGGTCGTGTACTCCCCGCTGAGCACGCAGATTATTGAGTTCCCTACTTACGTGCAGACCGTGAAATGGACGAAAGACACAAATGAAGGACATCCCATCAATGAAGAGATGGGATTTAACTCGAAGGAAGGCATGGAGATTTTCGTGGACGTTTCGCTGTCCTATGCGATCGAGCCAGAAAAAGTGCCAGACTTCTATGTCAAGTACCGCGTTTCGGACATGGATACTTTCACGCACGGGATTTTGCGAGACGTGGTGCGGAATTCGCTAAACGAGGTGGCGTCTACCTATGTGGTGGAAGATATTTACGGGGAGAAGAAGGCGGAGTTTCTGCGCAAGGTGCAGTCGCAGATCGAGCTGAAAATGACCCCCGTGGGCGTAAGCGTGCAACAGTTCGGGTTTATCGGGGCGCCCCGCGTGCCGGCCGTGATTGCCACGGCGATTACCGCTAAGGCGCAAGCGATTCAGCAGGCGGAGCGCGCGCGAAACGAGTTGGCGACGACCCAGGCGGAAGCGGCAAAGAAAATCGCGGAGGCCGAAGGCGACGCCAAATCGCTCGTCACGCGTGCGCAGGGAGAGGCGGATGCTAACCGCATCCGGCAGAATTCGCTGACGCCGCAACTGCTGGAACTGCGGCGGATCGAAAACAGCCGCGCGCTGATCGATAAATGGAACGGTCAGTTACCGACGGTCGAGGCCGGGCAAGGGAGCGGAATGATCTTGCAGCTTCCTAAGCCGCAATAGCTGAGCGAGCCATAGCTCGATCCCGACGATGGACTTCGCCTCCGGCCGCTAATTTTCCGAAGGCTTCTCGGCATGATCTATCACCAGGATCTCTACCGGCCTTGTTTGCGATTCTAATTTCAGGCCAAGCTGCTCCTGAATGGCCGTGAATACCGAAAGTCTGGAGGAATCGGATAACTGGTCCTCGGCACTGGCGTTTAGCTTGTTTTTCTGGGGCGCATCGAAAAACTCGCCGTAATTGTTGAACTTGGCTGGCCCGCTGACTAGAGAACCTTTTCTCGCTGCCGGCGTCCACTGCAGAGTGAAATCATAATTGCCAGCGAGGCCCGTTTTATTCAGAACGACGCGGCCAAGCCCGAATTCCTCCTGCGACAAGGCATCGACCAGGTAGGCGATGGGACAACCCTGGCCTACCAGCTTGCCCCTTTCTGGTTCCGATATTCCTCCTCCACCAATGGGACGGCCGTGCAGACCAGTGATTCCATTAGGGTACGTGTCGCCTGGTGTTGCTTCCCGGACTTTGGGCCCGCCCCTTGCGATTACCAACGCATACACAGGAATCTGTTCTGTTTCGCGATGGAGAGACAGGTTGAAGCGGTCCGCCAAAAGTGATTGAAGCAAGCGCAGAGTCCCCAGGCTGCGATCTTTTAAGCTGAGCTTTCCCAACTCCTGGGCTTCGGCGCTGTCCATTTTCGCTTCGATATCATAGCTCTCAGAGTCGAGCCAGTCCGGACCTCCTGAGAGCTGAAATCCTTGAACTCCGTATGCCCTTAGAATCAGCATGCGCAGGGTGAAGTTGGTTATTTTCAACTCGCGAGACTCCGCCGTTATGGCGCGCAAGGAGTTACTAGATTTGTTCGGTGTGACCGATGCGGCCTGGAACACAGGCGCACGGGCGTATGTCTTCTGAGCCTGCGGATCAGCGGGCTCTTCGACGTGATCGATGACGAGAATTTCACCGGGGCCATTTTGCAACTCCAGTTTCAAGCCGAGTTGCTCCGGGAGCGCACTGAAGAGCGAAGGGCTGGAAGATTCGGGCGCGGGCGTGCTGTCACTCCCGCGGAAAATCGAAGGTCGGCTCTCTTCCGGTGTCCACTGCAGCTTGAAATCATAGTTACCCAGGAGCCCGGTCTTATCCTCAATAATGCTGCCCCCTAATCCCCGCGATAGCTCCCGCGACAATTCCTTTACAAGCAGGGCCACAGGAACCCCTTGGCCTATCCATCGGCCCCTCTCCATGTGCATCATGCCTGCTCTCGCTCGGCCGTCAGCGTCTTTGAACCCGTCGGGGTAAGTGCCGCCAGGTTTTGCTTCGTGAAGCTTGGGACCGTTGTTCGCGACCACCAGTTCATACAACGGAAGATGCTGGGTTTCACGGTGGAGCGTCAACTTAAAGCGATCCGCAAGGAGATCCTCAACCATGCGCTTTCGCTCACGAGCGAGCTGATCTTGGCTAAGCGTCTGGAGGGCATCGAGTACGGATTTGTCCCATTTCGCTTCGATATCGAACTTTTCGATTTTGAACCAGCTCGGGGCCCCCGCGATTTGATTGTCTTCGACGCGGTATATCGTTCGCATGAGTTCCTGTAGGGTGACCTTGGTGGCAAGGAACTCATCGGTGTGGAACACCATCCTGCTGGAAACGGCGCCAGAATTGTCTGGCTTGACCGAAGTGGGCGTAACCGAAACGGCTTCGTACACAGGTGGGATGGCCCCGGTGATTTGAGCTTGCGACTGTGCGCGGCCCTGCGTTGCAGTCAGCACGCCAAATGCGACCGGCATGGCGACGGCGGCTAGCCCGGCCGCGCTGAGCAACAGCTTTCTGCTGAAATCCAGATTGCGCACAGAATTTTTAGCCATGATGTTAACAATCCTTTTCTTGAGATCCGCGCCGGTAACGCCAGACACAAAGCCGAGCGGGAATGCCACGCAGAATTCGCAAATCTTCAAGATGCTCTCGGCGTAGACCTGTCGGTCGCTGCCCAATTCGAGGACTTGCTCGTCGCAGGCGCGTTCGCGCTCTTCCACCAGCCGCGCTCCCAGCCACCAAACCATCGGGTGAAACCAAAAGATCGCTTCAACCGCCATGTGCAGCGTGGCGGACAGATTGTCACGACGACGTACGTGACAAAGCTCATGCGCGAGAATGGCTTCCAGATGCTCATTTTCCAGGCGTTCCGAGATCCCCTGCGGCCACACCAGGATCGGCCGAACGATGCCGAAAATCCCCGGCTCCAGAGAAGTCCGCGACATGCGCATCTCAATTTTCTTGGACATTCCCGCAGCACGCTCCAGACGACGCACGAATTCCACTTCTCGTCCTTCTCGCAAGGGCACTGCCTTCGACATGACCGCGGAGATTCGGCGCCAGCGCAGGTAGCAAGCGAGAACGACAACCGCAATTCCGCAGAGCCACACCACTGCCACAATTGCTGGAAGAACATCGAACAAGCCGGGGGAATGAAGGGCAGGCGCGGCTTCAGAAACAAGAGACATCCTCGTTTGCGAAAAGGGCTGGCTGAGCTGATCCATGGCCATGTATACGCCAGCGTTCGCTTTCGCCGAGCCACGCGACCATGCCATATGGCTTCCCATGGAAGCCAGCAACGAAAAAGGAATCAGGAACTTCACGGAGGCCGTCAGCCAGAGCAAATAGCGAGTGCGCGCGTGGTTGTTCCGCAAAATAAGCGTCAACAGTCCCGCCGCGAGTGCGCATAGCGTGGACTGCCACAAGTGATTGCCAAGCGCTGTAGCAATGATCTTGCACATCTCCGACAAAGAGTTCGCGATCATTTCGATTTGTCTTTTCTCGCGAGCTTCCGCAGAATTTTCTCGGCTTCCTTCACATCTTCCAGCGTAAGTTTCCCGGACTCGATCAGGTGCGCCATGACGGGTTGCGTGCTCCCGCCAAACAGCGCAAGCAGGTCGTCGACCAACTTACGCTGCGCGGCATCGCGCGAGACCGCCGCCTCAAAAACGTGGAAGTTGCCTACCTTCTTGATGCGCCGCACGGCTTTCTTTCCTTCCAGACGATAGACGGTGGTCTGAATCGTGGTGTAGGCCGGCCGGCCCTTTTCGGGAAAAGATTCCTGAATCTCGCGGATAGAGGCATTGCTGCGGGTCCACAGCGCCTCCATAATCTGCAGCTCAAGCTTTGTCAATTTAGGTTGGGTCATGGGGCCTCCTACTATCTGCGTGTGCCACGCTACTACTGTAATAGTAGAGGTGCAACAGTTTTTTAGTGTGAGTTTTCGCTCTAGGAACTGGCGGACGCAGACCGTTCCACCATGCTGAGGCAGGCCTCAGCGGAGTGCAGGACGCAGGTATCCGCCGGATCGTGGGCATCGCGTCGTACGGATTTTAACTTCAACAAGGCGCCGCTTCTCAATGCCTTTGCCATCAGCGGTTCCAACGCGGGATCGCGCAGCTTGCCTCCGGGAAATATGGCGACGGGTGAGACCATCTCGGCGGAGTAAGCGCCGTGGTCGCGCACGATTTTGGTCATAATGCCCTGGCCAATTGTGGGGTTTGTGGCCATGGTCAAGGGCACCACGAGTCGACCAGGATCGCGCAAACGCTCCAGCCAAATTGTTTGCGGATGCGTCACGCCGCAATTCACGAAGATGGCGTCCGAAGGACCGGGATCGAAACCCGCGCCATCGCCTGCGTGCACGGCAACGCTCGCATAAGCCGAGAGATTCTCTCTGGCGCGCGCGGCTAGCCCAGGGTCCAGCTCGAGACCAACAACACGGCCGTCTGCCCCGACCACCTCCGCATTGATGGCCGTGTAGTAGCCTGAACCGCAGCCGAGGTGAAAGGCGCGGTCGCCGCGTTTCAGCTCTAGCGCGTCGATCCAGCGCGCCAGAGAGCCGGGCTGGCCATTGTTGATGTCTTTAGAGCGGTCGAGGGACACCACGACGTTGTGATACAGGTCTCGGGGATCATCGACGGCCAAATACGACATTTGCACCATACCCGCAGCGGATAGTGCGCGGGCCTCTGCGGAGCCGATCAGCCAGGGCGAGGGCCCGAGGAAATTCTCGCGCGGGACGTGGGCGAAAGCTTCGACCAGGCCGGGCGTGGACAGGTTCGCGGCAAAACGAATCTCTTGGGAGTAGAAGGCGCGACAGTCTACAAGCGTCATCATGGCGGCTCCCGCGAGGCAGCGATTGGTCGCAGCTAAGGACGGTGTGGTCACGCTGCAAACGGACTTTTACCGAAACAGCATAGCAGAGGATGGGCGTGGGCTTTGCTGGTTTTGCCTCGCGCTGCAGAATGCTGACTTCCCTAGGCTCTCCCTTCTCAGCACACCCCCATCCGCTGTCGCTGATCGCAACAGATCTAGTCAGACCACTCGGAACTTCTTCAGATTTGGTCGATCAGTTCGTTTGTCTTGAGAGCAACGGTTTCTCCGCCGACCGCGCGGCCGTTGTCATCTCCGAGGTCTTGCGCCAATCCACTTCGTTGACGTCCACTCCGCCCTTGCGGCCTAGGACGTCCTGGAACATCAACAGGTCGCCGTCCCTCTGGTACTTGGTCACTTCATAGCTCTCGTTCGACTTCAGCACCAGGATCGTAAGTCGTTCGATCGCTTGCCGTTCGCCGGGTTGCGGCGCACTGATTTGCAGCGAATGGATCGAGCCGTTTGGCTCATTCGCAGGCGTCGCGGTCGCCTCGACCGTCAACTGCATCGCGTTCGCCTGCGGCGTTAGGTGGTACGAGCTCGGCCGTGAGTGTGAGGAGGATGCGTACGGCGGCCGGTCCGGATGACTTATTTGCGTTAGAGTTCGCGGTAGAACGATGTCGTCCATCAAGCGTAGTTCCAGCGGCTCTTCACCCTTTAGCGTCGGTCTGGGACCGCGGAACGGCAGACTGATTACCTTCCAGGGCCAGAGCGGAGGAAACATCCACTCGACCACATCGCGGGTCGCGTGGCCGTTTCCGTCGATGGCCCCTTGTTTGTCTACTTTATAGCCGCGGGCCTGGATCACCTTGGCCGGCACGGGGAGGTCCCCGTTGGGCAGGATGACTCGGTCGAACGTGATTTTTATGTAACCTTTACCGACGAAATGGCCCGGGTCCTTCTCCGCTTCCAGGTGTCCGCCCAGCATACTGCCCCTCGGGAACAGCGGCCTGCCGAACTCCTGCGTGGTTCTCAAGTGGCACAGCACCGGGTCACCAACCGCCGCCGTGGCCGAAGAGAAATTCGGCTCGTCCAGAGTACATTGCAGCAGCGTACCGGCCGGCACCAGCTGATCCTGAGCACGGATCCCCGTTGCCAATACCAGTAGCGCCATCGCCCCGACCGAACTGACGATGAGTCGTTTCATGGTTACCCTCCAGGTTGTCGTTTTCTGTCTTCTATCAGCGGCTAGGCGAGCTAGCCGCTCCACCGGCAGAAATGCCCGAAAGCTCCACACCCGGTCAGCACTGTCGGTTGTCCGACCCCAACCCAAAGCTCCCTAAAAAGTCGCTCGTAAAACGCGATATTTCTTCGCAGGGCAACAATTCCCACGGCTTAGCTGGTTCCGGTACTGGCGAGCGAGGAGTTGATGTGGGTTACCGCTGCTTAAGCCGAGTTTCGGGAGAACCGCGGATAGCGTGGGCGGCGGCCAGATACCCGCCGGGCGGCACTGGCTGGGCTAAAACACAAATGGGATGAGGCGCCGCGTCCGGCGCATATATTCCCTATAGGGCTCGCCCAAGGCCCGAACCAGAGCGGCTTCTTCGACCGATATTCGATAGCTATAGCCTGCCCCCGTGCAAGCGAGAAGCGCCAGCAGCCCGGCCCAATTTCCGAGTGCCAGACCAAGACCCACAAGAGTGATGAGAGCTCCGGTATAGGATGGATGGCGGATGTACCGATATGGTCCTGCTTCGACGACGGTTTGACCGACATGAACGGCGACATCGTAGGTGAAAAATCGTCCCAAAACCGACATGGCGTAGAAACGAAAGGCCAGTCCCGCGAGCATTAGGCTGATCCCAAGGTAGAAGATGGCGGTCCGGTTCCACAGGATGTTGGCCTGCGGAAGGAGGAAGGAGAGGGCAAAGTCCGACACCAGCGCAACCCAAAGAAGAACCATGATGAGGCTGAAGGAGCCACGGTCGCTAGCCCTTGAGCGGTCGCCTGATCGCTTCGTTCTGGAGCCTATGGTTTCCAGCGCGAACCACAATGTGTAGGTTCCCCAGAAAAGAATGGCGTAGCGCGGTCCACCCGAAAAAGGTAACGGATGCAAGGTTCAGTCTGCTCCATCCAAAAGGAAGTAATTCTACGCTATTGGGAATAGGCCCCTCGCACGGTGTCGCTTTTTATTCGCCGGTGGGCGATGGACAGCGGGAGACCCAGCAGGTAAGATGGAGTTGTCCAAAGTTCTCCCAATCCCTAAGGAGTGCCATGAAACGCTTAGTTCCCATACCCAGTGGGTTTGTCGACCACCTGAAGCGAGCCGAAGAGACAGGCATAGGCTATCAGGTAGTTTCGGTGGAACTCAGGGACGGTAGATCGTTTGATCAGGTCGTTACCAGCGAGGGCTGCATTATTGAGGTCCGCGGGTTCAAGGAAATTCCTTTTGCGCCTGACGAAGTGGCTTCGGTGAACGTTAATCACAAACGTTGGAATTTCAGGAGCGCTTCGGGAGTTCGCGCCAAGGCTCGGGCTGCTACCGCTTGATCTTGCCGTCTCGATAATTGCTTTTCATCCAGAATCCCCTGCGCTAACATCGCTGCGTTTTGCAAAACCCTACTTAGATGCGAGGAGCAACCGTGAGCACTCGCGTGTCCATGTGTTGGTTTAGCGGCGTCGTGGTGTTGGCATTTTTGCTGCAGCCCGTCCGGGGCGGTGCTGGCGACCGGCCTCAGGACACCCAGAACGCGCCCCCTGCCGTCCACCTGACTGCTGAGCAAGATCACCAACGGATCATGGATTTGTTGCGCGTCACATCCTTGCGGCGTGGCGCGGATGGCGACGGGAAGTCACCCCAGGCGGCTAACTATGATGAAGCAAAGGCCAACCCATATCCCAAACTCCCCGACCCTTTGACGTTAAAAAACGGGAAGGAAGTAAAGTCCGCGAAAGAGTGGTGGGAGTTGCGGCGGCCGGAGATCGTGGAGGATTTTGATCGCGAGATTTACGGCCGAGCGCCGCGAGAAACGCCCAAGGTCGTCTGGGAAGTGACCAGCACGCTTCGCGAAATGAATGGAGATGCGCCGGTGGTCACGAAGAAGCTGGTGGGGCACGTCGACAATTCGGCGTATCCCGAAATCAAAGTAAATATCCAACTTACCTTGAGCACGCCTGCGAACCAACTCGGGCCCGTGCCCGTGGTCATGGAACTGAGCTTCAGCCAGGAATTTATGGCCGCGATTGCGAAGCGTATTCCGGAGATGACCGCTGCTGCAACCAAAGGGCCGACATGGCAACAGCAAGTCCTGGGGAAGGGTTGGGGATATGCCGTCTTGATTCCGACCACGGTGCAGGCCGACAAGGGAGATGGTCTGACAGAAGGAATCATCGGCCTGGTGAACAAAGGGCAGCCACGCAAGTTGGACGATTGGGGCGCGCTCCGCGCATGGGCCTGGGGGGCGAGCCGGGCGATGGACTATTTCGAGACGGACAAAGCAGTGGATGCCCACCAAATCGGGGTCGCGGGCCATTCGCGCTACGGAAAAGCGGCCCTGGTAACGATGGCCTACGATCCGCGCTTTGCGATTGCTTACGTAAGTTCTTCCGGCGCAGGCGGAGCCGCTCTCTATCGGCGGAATTTTGGCGAACAGATCGGTAACGTCGCAGGGACAGGCGAATATCATTGGATGGCTGGAAATTTCCTAAAGTATGCCGGGCCGTTGACGCCCGACGATTTGCCGATGGATGCACATGAACTGATCGCGCTGAGTGCACCGCGGCCTGTCTTCATCGGCGCCGGTGCGACGCAAGGCGACGGGTGGGTGGACGGGCGCGGGATGTTTCTGGCCACCGTTGCTGCGGGTCCTGTTTATCGCCTGTTAGGGAAAAAAGATTTAGGCACGACGGAGTTTCCGGCTATCGAAACCCCTCTCATCGACGGCGAGCTTGCTTATCGACAGCATAGCGGGGGCCACACGCCGGCCCCCAATTGGCCTACATTCCTGACATTTGCGAGCCGCTACATCAAGGGACCAGGAGTTTCGGTGAGCGTGACGGCCAATCCCGCGAAACCGCGCACCGAAGTCCCCGCGACGGGCCGCCATGGTTAATCGGAATCGGAGTCGTCGGGAGAATCCGGCGAGTCGAGGCCGGCGCTAGCGATGAGTCTTCGAAGGGCAGGTTCGCCTCCCGCGCCACGCTGCGTTCCGGCAACGTTGCCGTCGCGATCTATCACCACATAAATGGGATAAACAGTGGCCTGATACATGGCGGCCAGATTTGTATCTTCCATCAGGACGATCTTGCAATTTCGCGGGTGCAGGTCGAGGTACTTCTTGACGGTCTTTTTGGATTCGCCGACATTGATCGCCAGCACCACTAGCCCTTTGTCCGCGAGCTCGTGACCTAGCTTGTCCACAAACGGAGCTTCATCGACACAGAACTTGCACCAAGTCGTCCAGAACTCCAGCAGAACGATTTTCCCTTTGATGGAGTCATTGCTGAACTTTTCACCTTCTGTAGTTCTGGCGTTAAATCGAGGAGCCGGCTCCTTGCCGCTAGTGCCGGCAAACGCGCAAATAGCCGCGAGCAAGATAACGCTGGGGAGTAGCCGTCTAGGAAAGTGGCTGTACAACACAATGGCGGAAATATATCACAGATAGTTCTGCGCTGGTCAATTCCTTGATCGGTACTGGTCGGTACTGGCCGGACGGGAAGTGCCGGCTAACTGCGCATGATGGAGGCCTAGCCGGCCGCACCCTAGCCAGCAAAGCGCCGTCGCTTCCAGGGTGATCTAGTTCCCTGATGCTGAGGCCGGACTACCTGGCGCGTAGTAGCCGTTACGCGTGCGGGCGACCAGCTTGCCGCGGCCTCGCGGTGGAATCACCTGCACGCCGACGGCGCGGAATGTTCCGTCTTTTCTGGTATTCGATGGATAGTAGGCCAGAGTGTACTGATTGCGGATATCGTGTGCGACCTGTTCGCAGATGGTGTGTACGTCATCAACGCTTTCCGGGAAAAAGGCCAAACCACCCGACGCTTCGGCGATTTGCTTCAACGCTTTCATGGCGTGATTCTTCTCTTTTCTTTTTTCATCGCCAAGCAAGCCAATCGTATAGATCACCGTGTCCGTCTTCTGGATTTCACGGAGTGTCTTCTCCAGCGAGTTATGGCTGGAATTGTCCTCGCCATCGGTGACCACCAGCAGCACCCTCTTGTCCTTGGCGGCTTTCTTAAGATGATCGAGCGAGCCGATAACCGCGTCGAAGAGCGCCGTGCTGCCGCGCGAATCAATGCGTTCAAGCGCTTCCTTCAGCTCCGGAATGCTATTGGTGAAATCCTTGTCGAGGTCGAGATAGAAATCATCGTTGAAGTTGACCACGAAAGCTTCGTCCTGGGGGTTGCTGGACTCGACCAGAGTGAGGGCGGCTTCATTGACGCGCGGTCGTTTGTCGCGCATGCTGCCGCTGTTGTCGATCACCAGGCCCATGCTGACGGGAACATCCTCGCGCTTAAACGTAGAGAGCTTTTGTTCGACTTTATCTTCGAAAATGCGGAAATTTTCGACTTTCAAGCCGTCCGCGAACTTGCCCCGATCGTCGAGCACACTGGTGTGCAGCACCACCAGGCCGACGTCAATCTTGATGACCGAGCCCGGTTTTCCAGCATTAGCATCCTGTCCCGGAGGAAGCGGCTGTCGATTGGGGACAGGAATCTGAGCAAGGCCTGGCCACGCAAACAAAGCCGTGGCACAGAGAAATAGAAGAAGATTGCACAAGACGCGAAGGCGCCAGCAAGCAAACTCAGTGGCTCGGTGCGTAGTAACCCGTCTTAGCGAAAACATTGAGCGGCGGCAGCCCTCTCGGAGCGCGCAGCTTAATCTTGATTTTCCGCCACCGCGCATCGTGCGCTTTGTTGTTCGGCCGATATCCCAGAACATATTGATTTCGCAGCTCCATGCCTATTTTTGATGCGATATCCGGAAGTTCCTCAAGCTTTTCGACGGAAAATACCCGCCCCCCGGTCATCTCCGTGATTTCTGAAAGCAACGACGGACCGTTCAGTTCTTCCGGCGTCCGATTGCGATATCCAAGCGCGTCGAAGATGCCCACGGCATAGAGCTGGGTGTCCGCTTCCTTTACCAGGCGCTTGATATCGCTTTCATTGTACCGACTATGATTATCTCCTCCATCGGATAGGATGAGCAAGGCACGTTTGCCGTTGTGTGCACCTCTCATCTGGCTCAGCCCGAGGTAAATCGCATCGAGCAAAGCGGTGCGTCCCTTGGCGGAGGTCAACATCAGGCTGCTCTGCAGGTCTTCGACGCTATTGGTGAAGGCGCTGGTCAGCTCCGCGCGCTCGTTGAAGCTCACCAGAAAAAATTCATCTTGGGGGTTGGCGGTCTTGAAGAATTGCACGGCGGCTTCGCGCGCCTTTCCGACTTTATTGGCCATGCTGCCGCTGAAATCGAAGATTACCCCGATAGAAATGGGCACGTCTTCAGCCGAGAAGGTTACCACTTCCTGTTCGCTATTGTCTTCGAAGACGCGGAAGTTTTCCATTTCCAGGCCAGTGACCAACCGATTGTAGGGATCCGTGACGGTGACGTTGACCAGCGCAAGGTCCACGTCCATTTTCAGACTGTGGCCGGGCTTGAGCGCTAGCCCGGGTGTGTTCTTCCTTACGTCATCCTTGGGCTTGTTTTCATTCTGCTTGTTTTCCTCGGCGGGAGATTGCGCTTGCGGCGCAGCGAGAATGGCAACGCGAGACGTGACCAGACAAGCCAGTAACAGCACGACAACGGAAAATATAATAACGCGAAACCCATGTCTATCGCGTTTCACGGCACCCCCATCGTCCCGGTTTCCCAGAACGGCCGCGCGGCTCGGACCACACGCGATTCTACCACTGGCGCAAGCGAAGACAAGGCAAATCCCCTAGTAGCTCCCGAATGGTAATGAGCGCCCGTTTGAGAGATTCCGCAAGGTTGGGCCAGGTTCTGAGCCAGACTTGTTCAGCGTAGTAAGTCGAGATAACCTTGCGCCCATCACAGAAGGACTGTAGGGAGTGCCCAAATATTCCCGAATGTGGGAGACTCAACGTCATGAGAGATTCACGGGCATGAGTTCGGCCAAGCCTGAAGTCGTCATCGTCATTCCAGCGCGTTTTGGTTCCACGCGTTTGCCCGGTAAACCACTCGTTTCGCTGGCTGGCAAACCAATGATCCAGCGCGTCTATGAGCGAGCCAAGATGGCCCGACTCGCCGATCGCGTGATTGTTGCCACAGACGATGAACGCATCGTGAAGGCTGTGGAAAGCTTCGGTGGCGCAGCCCGCATGACACGCGCGGACCACCGAACCGGGACCGAGCGCGTAGCGGAAGTCGCGGCGCACGAAAAGGGCGACGTTTTTGTGAATGTGCAGGGTGATGAGCCGCTGCTGGATCCGGTGGCCGTCGACACCGCGGTAAATGCCCTTCTTGAAGAGCCTGCGGCCGCGATCTCCACAGTAGCCACCCCCATCAAAACTCCTGCGGACATCATGGACCCCAACGTCGTGAAGACCGTCCTCGATTTCGACAACAATGGACTTTATTTTTCGCGGGCCCCCATTCCCTGGGTGCGTGACACGGCCAGCAAGATTCAGGTGCGCCACCTAAAACATCTCGGCCTTTACGTGTTCCAGCGCGACGCCCTCCTCGAATATCCCACCCTGCCCCAAGGCGAGCTCGAGCGCATCGAACAGCTCGAGCAACTCCGCTGGCTCGAAAACGGCTGGAAGATTCGCGTAGCCGAAGTCGAACACGATGCGGTAAGCGTCGACGCGCCCGAAGACGTCGCCCGCGTCGAAAAACTCCTCCAAAAATAAAGCCACCCGGCAGGTTTCTGCCGGGCGGCTTTCTCACTACCATACGTCGCTCAACGGTTATTGGGTCTGAGGAGTCAAAACGCCCGCCGTTAGGCGCACACTCTGGGTCGCCATGAAAAGCACAGTATTGTTGTTCGCTACGTAAGCGAAGAAGGTAATCCCGTTGTTTGCGGGGTTGGTCGCCAGACTTACGGTTAAAGTGTTATGCCCCGTTGGGTCAGCACTGAGCTTGAAAGTTCCCGTTAACGGAACAGACGTAAACTGATTGCCGGAAGCAAACTCATTCAGGTCGATCGTGCCGGTTAGACCCCCGCCGGCCAAAGCTGTTTGGCCTACCAGGTCCTCTTCGTCACTCGTCATATTTGTGCTGGTGAGACCACTCCAGTTGATGGCGTAATTACCGGCGAGGGAAGAATCGCTGATGGTAGCCGATGCTTGGCCCAAGAGCGAGCCGTCCGCCACGATTCCGATACTCTGGTCCTGAACAACAGCTTGCGTGGGAGAGATCAAGTAAAACACGTACATGAATGGATTCTTTTGACCTGCGACGTTGTAAGTGACCGTTCCCCTGCCGCTTCCGGCGGAATCGATCGTGTAGGTCCCGGCGCTAGCACCCAAGCTCAGAAGCGTTCCAGCATTATTGTTGTCCACCAGGATGTTCGATAGTGCTCCGCTTGTGGCGGTAAACCTTCCTCCACGCGTCAGCGGACCGGAACCGCCCGATCCCCCCATTACGTAGACGAAGCCGCCGCTTATCCCGGCCGTCGTCGTCGGGATGTTCGATTGTGTAAACGCATCTCCGGCGAGCGCGCCTCCCGATGTGGTCTCCATAAACTTAACCTGATTGCGCCCCACAATGTAGAACACGCCTTGAATGCCACCGAGGTTGAAAACTCCCCGGCCAAAACTAGCCAAACCGCTGGGGATCAGAGGGTCTCCAGCGTAGGTGCCGGTGATAGGCTGGTTGCCACCGTTCACCACCGTAGCACCATCATTGTCGTCAGCGAATCCGGTCGAGAAATGTCCACCGCTGTCTGCGAAGAACTGGCCGACGACCGATTCGGGTTGGGGTACGGCGCTCGCGTCGAGACCAGAGAAATCGAACGCATAGTTGCCGGAAATACCCGACACCAGAAACGCTGAGGGGTCCTGCTTGATGAAGCTGCCACTTGCTGTCGAAAGGCCATCCGTTGGCATGGCGATTATGTATCCGTTAGACGAAGAAACAAGTGTGATGCTGAAAGTGAGCGTGCCGCTACTGTCGATCAAACTCAGCGTGCCGCGGCCATCTCCGTTCACCGAATAGCTTCCCCCCGTAAAGTTAAATTCGTTGGAGCCCGTCACCAGATTGATGTCCTCAGCCCCAGTGGTGATGACTCCTTTTCCATCGGCCGTGAATGATCCGAGCCGCGTGAATAAGTTCGAGCTGGCTAGCCCAGAGGAGGCGATCTCCGAGCCGGTCATTGAAAATGCATATTGTCCCTGCAAGCTTGCGTTGGAGAAAGGACCGGTCGGTGGCGGAGGCGTGACGGTGGTTCCTCCACCGCTGCAAGCCGAAGCCCATAGGGCGGCAAGGCATCCACAGAGTAAGAGCGCACGCTTCATTGGGTACCCCCGTGGCGCGTCTGTGCAGGTGATCCGGTCACGACGCGTTTGGGCGAAAGAGGGATTCCCTTGGAGTTCCGTAAGGTCACGGATTGACTGCCTTTCTGCAAAATTCTCGCGGCGAAAAAGCCTCCCCCGCCATATGGCTGGTTTTCTCCCACAATTCGGATGGAATCACCCGCAGCCAAAAAAATGTCATTGCTCTTGAGCAGGGCTTCGCTGCCCAGATGGACGTCCACGGGGCCCGAGGCGGTTTGAATGGTCACATGCGATCCAAGCGGAGGGATCTTGGAATTGGAGGTGAAACTGACTACCGTTCCTTCAAGAACGGTCTCCCGGCTCAAATCGTAAGAAATACTGGCCTGTGCAGCCGGCACTTGTTTTTGCTGCGCACCGGAAAAACCAGGGAAAAGAAGGATGCCTACTAGTGAAGCACCACCAAACCACCACCGTATATTCAGTTTCATTACCCCTTCCCTACGTTCAAGAGCCCCCCCACGAGTCCCTCTGGATAGCGTCACCGTATGTCGTTCGCGGCTCTCGCAGATCTACCACTGCTTTGATGATTACAACCCTGCAAACGGTTTCCGCGGGCGAGACATGTTGTTCAATCGCACAACACTTTCTTTACAGCGGAAACGCGGACAAACTCCCCACCCAAGATGCAAACCCGCTTCGGGGAAAAAAGTTTCGCGGCATTCATGTACTCGCGCCTGGAATCTGCGCCTCCAGGTATCGTCCAGTTCCTTAATTCAACATTGCACGTTCCCCGGATTAATTCTTCGATTTGACAGCCGCGCGCATTCCGATGATAATTATGTGTACGTCACTCCTGTGGAGGGCTGATAAGCCCGGCGCGCCGGGGAATCCCGGACGTGGGCTGCATGGATGGCGCCAAAATATATTTTTGTTACCGGCGGTGTTGTTTCCTCACTTGGAAAGGGAGTTGCAGCTTCCTCTATCGGTTGTCTCCTCGAAAGTCGCGGTTTCAAAGTCACCCTTCAGAAATGCGACCCGTACCTGAACGTCGATCCCGGCACGATGAGCCCATTTCAGCACGGCGAAGTCTTTGTCACCGAGGACGGCGCCGAGACGGACCTCGACCTCGGCCATTACGAGCGCTTCACCCACGCCAAACTTTCCCGCGACAATAACTGGACCACCGGCCGCATCTACGAAACGATCTTGACCAAGGAGCGCCGCGGCGACTATCTCGGCAAGACCGTCCAAGTTATTCCGCACGTCACCGACGAGATCAAAGCCACCATCAGAAAAGTTTCCGAAGAAGTGGACGTGGTCATCGTCGAGATCGGCGGAACGGTCGGCGACATCGAATCGCTTCCGTTCCTTGAAGCCATCCGCCAAATGCGCCTGGAACTTGGCGCGGAGAGCACCCTTTTTGTCCATGTGACCCTGGTACCCTTCATCGCCGCCGCCGGCGAACTAAAAACCAAACCCACACAGCACAGCGTAAAGGAAATGCTCGGCATTGGAATTCAGCCGGACATTTTGCTTTGCCGCAGCGACCGCCACATTCCCAGTGACCTCAAGAAAAAGATCGCCCTGTTCTGCAACGTCGCCGAAGCCTGCGTCATTTCCATGGAAGACGTAGACACGATATACGCCGTGCCCGTGGAACTCAGCCGAGAAGGACTCGACGCGCAGATCCTGCGCCATTTGAAGCTCGAAGAGCGCCCAGGGGATATGCGGCCATGGCTCGACTTGGTCTACCGCATGCACAATCCTGCTGGCGAAATCCGTATCGCCGTCGTGGGCAAGTATGTTCAGCTCGAAGACGCGTACAAAAGCCTGCGCGAAGCCTTGCTCCACGGCGGCCTGGCCCACAATCACAAAACCGTTCTCGAATGGATTGAAGCTGAGGAAATCGACTCCCCCGAATCCGCGGCAGCTGGCCTGCGGGGCTACGATGGCATCCTGGTCCCCGGCGGCTTCGGCAAGCGCGGCATCGCGGGAATGGTCCACACCATTCAATACGCCCGCGAAAATAAAATCCCGTTCTTTGGCATTTGCCTCGGCATGCAGTGCGCCACAATCGAATACGCCCGCGACGCCGCCGGTCTAAAACAGGCCGACAGCACCGAATTCGATCCGCAAACGCCCCACCGCGTCATCTATAAATTGCGCGAACTTCTCGGCGTCGACGAAATGGGCGGCACGATGCGCCTCGGCGCGTGGCCCTGCAAACTCGAACCCGGCTCCCTAGCGAATCGGGCCTACGGCAAAACAGAAATCTGCGAGCGTCACCGCCACCGCTACGAATTCAACCGCGACTACGAGAAGACTCTGACGAACGCCGGTCTGCGTATTACCGGCCGCACACCCGATGAGAATTATGTCGAGATCATTGAAGCGCCCGAGCACCCGTGGTTTCTCGGCTGCCAGTTTCACCCGGAGTTTAAGTCCAAACCCCTCGAGCCGCATCCGCTCTTCGCGGCCTTCATCGGCGCCGCACTCGAACACAAGAAAAATCGCTCGCGACCAGCCACCGAACCTCCTCGCGTCCAAGCCGTGGGCGTCGCTCCTCACGCCAACGCTTAGGCAAATATCGTTACCCGAGGGGCCCACTCTTCGCGCCCTGCGGCCGAGTTGGGGAGCCCCTCGAGCGTTGTTTTCGTCTGTAGAAACTAAGCGTTTTCCAGAAGCCGCAAACCGGCCCTACCTCAATTGCCTACGATCGCGCTGTCGTGTATTCGGATCAGTTGGTTAGTGTGCTGCTCTCTATCCAAAGCGGCTTGATTTTCGGCAGAGGGATTTTTCACCCACGCAACAACGGCTCTGTCGAAGTCTACCCTGTGAATAAACATGGATCCGTAGTCCAACCATTACGCCGACGCGTAGGCCAGCACAACCGCACGGATATAGCGTGCCGTTCGCATCATTGCGACAACACTCGAGTCCAGCTGGGAACGACAGATAGCGCCAGTCCGAATGCGCTCGAGACCTTAGCCAATCTCGTTTCGATTCATTCAAGCTATGCTATCTTCATCCCGCCATATGCCACACACCAAGGAAATAGCCCTCGGAGCACTGCACCTCGGCGGCGGCAACCCTCTTTTTCTGATCGCCGGTCCGTGCGTCATCGAAAGTGAAACGCACGCGCGAAAAATGGCCGAAAAAGTGGCCAAAATTGCCAGTGACTGCGGCGTCCCGTACATGTTTAAAGCCTCCTACGACAAGGCCAACCGCTCCTCCGTGAAAGCTTTCCGCGGCCCCGGCCTCCAGGAAGGCCTGCGCATTCTCGGCAGAATCAAGTCCGAACTGAAGCTCCCGATCCTGACCGACATTCACGAACCGTCCCATGCCCAGCCCGCCGCCGAGGTTTGCGACGTGCTGCAAATCCCGGCATTCCTCGCGCGGCAAACCGATTTGCTCCTTGCCGCCGGCAAAACCGGCCGCATCGTCAACGTCAAGAAAGCACAATTCCTTTCGCCCTGGGACATGGCCAACGTCGTCGAGAAGATCGCCAGCACCGGCAACACCGATATCATCATCACGGAGCGCGGCGCCTCCTTCGGCTACCAAAATCTAGTCGTCGACATGCGCTCATTTCCGATTCTTCAAAAACTCGGCTATCCCGTCGTATTTGACGTCACTCATGCCGTTCAACTTCCCGGAGGCCAAGGCCGCTCCAGCGGCGGCCAACCAGAATTTATCGAGCCGCTAGCCCGCGCGGGGGTGGCCGCTGGCGTCGACGGCATCTTCCTAGAAACCCACGACAATCCCGCCGCAGCTCTCTCCGACGGCGCCAACGCCCTCCCTCTCTCGCAACTCCCCGCCCTCCTCAAGCGCCTAAAAGAACTCTCCACAGTAGTCCGCCGCTGGAGCGTGCAATGAGCCTCGAAACCGCCCGCCGCGTCCTAAAAATCGAAGCCCAAGCCATCCAAGACGTTTTCGCGCGCCTCGACGACACTTTCGAAAAAGCCGTAGACATCCTCTACGCCTGCAAAGGCCGCGTAGTCGTCACCGGCATGGGCAAATCCGGCTTAATCGGCCGCAAGATCTCCGCCACCCTTTCTAGCACCGGCACACCCTCTTTCTTCCTCCATCCTGCAGATGCCCTCCACGGCGATCTCGGAATGCTGGCCCGCGGTGATGCGATCCTCGCAGTTTCCTACGGCGGAGAAACTGAAGAAATCGTCCAGCTACTCGAAGCCCTCAAGCGCCTCGAAGCCCCGCTAGTCACGCTAACCGGCAAAATTCACTCCACTCTCGCCAAAGCCAGCGACGTAGCCCTCGACGTCAGCGTGCGCGAAGAAGCCTGCTCACTAAATCTCGCACCAACCGCGAGCACTACCGTGGCCATGGCCGTAGGCGATGCCCTGGCCGTCTCGCTGCTAGAGCGCCGCGGCTTCCAGCCACAAGATTTTGCTGATCTTCATCCCGCCGGACGCCTTGGAACGAAGCTTCTACGCGTCGAGGGCACCATGCACACGGGCGATGCTCTGCCGCGCGTCGCCATGAACACGCCGATGCCCGAAGTCATTCACGAGATGAGCCGCAAGGGCCTCGGCATGACCACCGTCCTCGAACCCGATGGCCGCCTCGCGGGCATTGTCACCGACGGCGACCTTCGCCGCTTGATGGAAAAGCACCGTGGCGCAACTTTCGAAATGTCTGCAAGCGCCGCCATGACGCGCAACCCCCAAACCATCGGGCCCCACGTCCTAGCCAGCGAAGCACTCAATCAAATGGAAAAACGCAAAATCACGAGCGTAGTCGTGGTCGACGAAACAAAAAAGGTCCTCGGCGTCGTCCACCTCCATGACCTTTGGACGCTCGAACTCATCTAGCCGAAGTTCGTCACGGAACGGTCGGAGACCCGGCTAACCCTTTCAGAATCAGTTCAGGCGATCTCGATGCGGAATACTGCGTTAATACCGATAGTTTCGCCGTAGTCTTTCTCTCGGGTGCAAATTTGACATCCTCCACTCCCTTAAGGGGGCCTCCCTAGTCGCACTACCGGCCCTCGCGACTGCCGGTAGCCGAAATCTTCTTCTGTTACAATCCTGGTTCTTTATTCGCTCCTGGAGGATTGCTTGCCACGTCTCCCGAAGATTCCTGTTTCTGTTAAGAAGCGCGCCGCGCAAATCCAGGTGCTCATCATGGACGTGGACGGCACCCTGACGGATGGCTCCGTCACGCTTCTCTCGCAACCCGACGGCACGGCCCTCGAAATCAAAAATTTCGACGCTCACGACGGCCAAGGCCTGACACTCGCGCACACCGCGGGCCTCCGCACGGGCGTTATCACCGGCCGTGAGAGCCCCGCCCTCGTGCGCCGTGCCAATGAAATGAAAATGGAATTCATCTATCAAAAGCAGCCAACGAAAATTCCCGCGTTCGAAGAAATCCTAAGAAAGACGGGCGTCCCGGAGTCCGCGGTCGCTTATGTCGGCGATGACCTCCCGGACTTGCCAGTTATGCGCCGCGTAGGTCTTGCTGTGGCAGTCGGCGATGCCGTCCTTGAGGTAAAACTGGCAGCGCACTACGTCACCAGCGCGGTAGCCGGAAGGGGCGCCATCCGCGAAGCCGTCGAACTTATTCTGAAATCCAAAGGCATCTGGGACGAAATGATTGAGAAGGCAAGAGCCTAAGCCCGCGCCGAGCTTGTCTCCTGTCTCCGCCCGTTATATGGTCCTGCTCCATAGCGGAGGCATTCTTGGTCCAGCCGGCGCGTTCTCGTCTTCAGGTGCTAACCTATCTCATCATCGTATTTGCGTTCAGCTCGTTCTTCTATTTTTTGATTCTTCACTCCGGCAGCTTGGGCAACGGCAGAGGACTCTATGTACTGGGACTGATGTGGTGCCCAGCTCTCGCGGGCATGCTGACCCTGCGCCTGAACGGACGTGGCATCTCCGACTTGGGCTGGAAGTGGGGCGAGACCAAATACCAAGTCCGTAGCTGGTACATCCCTATTCTCTACGCCTCCATCGCCTATGCCATTGTTTGGATTTTTCATTTTGGCGCGTTTGGCAATCCGGAGTACTACGATTCCCTGACCAAGACGATGCATCTCGGCGGATCGCCTTGGATTTCCATCGTGATGGGGATCGCGTTGACCGGGACGTACGGCATGATTCGCAGCGTTTCCAGCGCTCTTGGAGAGGAGATTGGCTGGCGCGGTTTCTTAGTGCCGGAGCTCTCGAAGACTACCTCGTTTACCGCTACCTCGCTCATCAGCGGCATCGTCTGGTCGCTCTGGCACTACCCCATCTTGATTTACGGCGACTACAACGCCGGCGCTCCCACTTGGTACGGCCTGACTTGCTTCACCGTGATGGTCGTCTCCATAAGTTTCGTTTTTGCCTGGATGCGCCTGAAGTCCGGCAGCCTGTGGACCGGCGCAATTCTCCACGGCAGCCACAACCTCTATATCCAGGGCATTTTTACGCCGCTGACCCGCAACACCGGCAAAACGGCGTGGTACATCGACGAATTCGGCTGCGTCCTCCCGCTCGTGGCCATCTTCTTCGCTATCTACTTCTGGAGCAAGCGCCGCGAACTTCCTGTAAGCAGCTGACAGTCGCCGTTTCGGCAAGAATCGGCCCAGCGATCCTATTCGTCGCGCAATGCCACCATCGGATCGACGCGCATCGCGCGCCGCACTGGCAAATAACATGCAGCGAGCGCCACGATCGCCAGGAGAGCTGCCACGCTGCCGTACACCGAAAGATCGACGGGCTGCACTCCCACGAGGAGGCCTTTCATCAAGCTGGTTCCTCCCGCGGCACTGATGAGGCCGATAAGGATGCCTATACCGACGAGCGTTCCGGCTTGCCGCAGCACCATCAACAAAATGCGCCCGCGTCCCGCGCCGAGCGCCATGCGAATTCCGATCTCGTTCGTCCGCTGGCCGACCACATAGGACATAACACCATACGTACCTACAGCGGCTAACAGCAACGCAAGCACCGCCATTGCGCCGAGCAACGATGCTTGATACTTCGTATCGGTCATGGACTCAGCCACAATCTGTGGCATTGTGCGCACGCCCATCAAGGCAAGCCCTGGGTCCAACGACTGCAGAGTGGTCCGCACCGTATTTGTCACCCCTTCGGGCGGCCCCGCGCTCTCGACCACGATCGAGTATGGCCGGTTGGTATCGCTCAGATTCCAGTCCAACGGGTAATACACTTCCGGCATAACATCACCGCGCAACTGTTGCTGCTTCACGTCGCCAACCACGCCAACGACCTGGAACTTTGCGTAATTTTCAAACACCTTTCCCACGGCGCTTTCTTTGAGCCAAAACGTTTTCGCCATCGTTTGGTTGATCACCGCAGGGAGAACGTATTTCTTTGCGATGGCCATGATCTCTTCTTGCGTCTTCGCGGGCAGCACTTCCCGAAGTAGCTTTGTAACCAGTTCCGAGTCCTCTGGCTGAAACTCACGCCCAGCGATCAATGGAATCCCCATCGCGCGAAAATAATCTCCCGACATAGAGGTGCTCTCCACGAGGGGCCCGGTCATCGATTCGGTCTGCTGCCCTGGGATAGAGACGTACCCGTTGGTGCCTCCTAGAAGAGGAAGCTTTGTGGTGATGGCGGCGGCCTTGACGCCTGGGGCCGATTGCAAGCGCTGCAACAGTTGCGAGTAGAACTCCCGGCCCTGGTCAAAGGTTTTGTACTTGTTCTGCGACAGCCTTACCGAGGCCGTCAGGACGTGCTCCACACGAACTCCCACGTCCGTCGCGCGCAGGTTGGCAAATGTCCGGAGCAGTAACCCCGCGCCGATCAGCAGCGCCAGTGACAGGGCGATTTCGCTAGCCACCAGCGTATCTCTTAGCCAGTGACCTCGCCGAGTCGCGCTTCCGCTGACCGCGCCTCTGGATTTCAATGCTTCCGCCGAGGTCACTCCGGTAGACTGCACCGCCGGTGCGAGGCCAAACAGAATTCCGACGATCAGGCACGTCCCGAAAGTGAATAACAGAGGCACGACACCCACGCTGATGGGATTGGGCTGCGGCACCGTTGGCGGCAAGAGATTACGGAGCGCGGCCACTCCGGCATATGCCATAGCAACACCCAGGAGGCCGCCCACTAGGGACAAAACGACGCTCTCCGTCAAAAGCTGCCGCACCAGCCGCCCGCGTCCAGCACCTAACGCGCTGCGCACGGCCACTTCCCTTCGCCGGCTTGTGGCCCGCGCCAGTAACAAGTTCGCAACATTCGCGCACGCAATGACCAGCACCAAAGCTACCGATGCAAACAAGATCCACAATTGCGCTTGGAAATTTCCTACTAGGTCTTCCCGCATGGGCGTCACGATGGCATGCACATTGCGGTTGGACCCGGGAAATTGTTTTTCAATCCGCTCGGAGATGATATTCAAATCGGCCAGCGCCTGAGCAATGGTTACGCCTCCCTTTACGCGGCCAATCGCTCTCCACTGATGAGATCCGCGCGTGCCGATCTTTTCCTTGCCCATATCGAGCGGAATCCAAAGGTCGGCGCGGCCCGGCAGCGTGTACCACGCGGGCATGACCCCGATAATGTCGTATCGCTCGGAGTTCAATTCGACGCTTTTTCCAACGGCATCTGGCTGCCCCCCAAAGCGCTTCTTCCAGAAACCGTTGCTCAACAGAGCCACATGACTTCCATCGTTTTGGTCTTCCCCCCTGGCGAATGTCCGTCCAATCTGCGCCTGCACGCCCAGCAAATCAAAAAAGTTGGCCTGCGTGCGGACCACTTGCGCTCCCTCGGCGCCTTCCGCGCCGCTGGCGTTGTAGTTTTGTGGCCACGAGAAAAGACTCATGTCTTCACATGTGCTGTTTTGCGTGTGCCAGTCGGTATAGTCTTCGCCGGTCAGAGGATAGGAACCCGGTGCGGTCTCGGTTTGCCACAGCGCAACAACTTTCTGGGGCTGCCGGAAAGGCAGCGGTTTCAGCAACACCGCGTTCACCACCGAGAAAATCGCTGTATTCGCTCCAATTCCCAGCGCCAGGGTCAGAAGCGCCACCAACGTAAACCCCGGGCTCTTCCTGAGCGTTCTCGCGGCGTACCGCAGATCTTGCCACAGGTCTCCGATCCAGCTCATTTTGCGCATGTTGCTTCCCCTCTCGCCTATCTGCCAAATCTCGAAGGTCATTTCCGCCTCGCGGCCTTCCAGCAACACTTCGTACCCGCAGTTCCCCATATAGACGATCTATCTCACTAACTGTCTTACCCCAAATACGCACTCAGGGCGGGAATGTTTCCCGCTCCAACCCAGCGCTTCGGCCAAAGCCAACACGTCTGACTCTGTTGGCCTGAAAGGCTATTTCCAAGAGATACTAGAGCTTTACATCCCAGATAGAAGGACGTGCTGCGATGCTCCATGCTTGGCATGATGTTTCACCGGGAAATGAGCTTCCCCGCGATTTTCAGGCGGTGATTGAAATCCCGCTTGGTTCCAATGTGAAGTACGAGTTGGACAAACCAAGCGGACTTCTGAAGGTCGACCGCATCATCCATTCCGCAGTCTTCTACCCCGCGAATTATGGCTTCATTCCCCAGACGTACGCCGAGGATAACGATCCTCTGGATGTGCTGGTCCTGTGCCAAGAGCCCGTTCAGCCTCTCGCGCTAATCAAAGCCCGCGCCATCGGCCTGATGTCCATGATTGATTCCGGCGCCAGCGACGACAAAATCATCGCCGTAGCCACGGGCGACCCCGAATTCAGCAGCTACATCGAGGCGCGGGATCTTCCCCCACACCGCTTGTTGGTTCTCAGGCGTTTCTTCCAGGATTACAAACTGCTGGAAGGTAAAAAAGTGGAAGTTGAAGAGATCCGGCCAGCTTACGCTGCACTGACGGTTATCGAGCGATCCCTCGCCCGCTACAAAGCGGAGCGCGAACACCTTTTGGCCAAAGATGTCCGCAAGTAGCCGCAGAATGCCTTCGCTAATGCAAAAATACTATTCATCCGGAGTCGCAAGGGTGTTACGTTCCGCCCACGTAAATGCTGATTTCTGTCGTGGTTTATACGCGGAAGCTCCGGTCCACAAGGAATTCTGCGTGCATGCGCTGCTGAGCGACGGGAACAATTAACCATGACCTTCTGGAAATGGACAATCGCCGTTTTCCTGGTCCTCTTGCTCGCCGTGTTCCTCGTTCTCTCGAAGATGGCCGGCAGCCCCAAGGATGTCTACGGTATGGTTCGTTATGCCTTGCCCCATATGCACCGCGGCACCCTCAAGATCGGCGACGACGCCCCCGATGCGCGTCTGGTAGCACTTGACGGTTCCGATCACTTCCACATCCGCGAACGCACCGGCGGACGCCCGCTCGTCCTCATCTTCGGCAGCTACACTTGACCGCCCTTCCGCCGCCACGTCGGTGACGTGGTCGAGATTTACAACGATTATAAGGATCACGCCGACTTCCTGACCGTCTACGTCCGCGAAGCCCACCCGACCGACGAGTGGCAAATGAAGTCCAACGTGAAGGACGACGTGTGCTACGCCCAGCCGAAGACGCTTGTCCAGCGTGTAGCCATCGCCAACGATTTCATCAAACGCTTCCACTACCCCATCGCCTTCGGCATCGACGACATCAACAACGCCGCCAACGACGCCTATTCCGCCTGGCCCGAACGCTTCTACATCATCGACGAATCGGGCCGCGTCGCGTACCGTGGCGGCATGGGCCCGTTCCATTACGACCCCGACGAGGTCCGCGCCTGGCTAGCCGCTCGCTACGGAGCGGTCAAGCACGATCCGCCCACGCCCGCTTCGCCTCGACCGGTCGCCTCACTGAGCTCTAGAAAATAATTGCACAACGCTAGCCATACGCGATTGCACAGCGTCACACCAGGGAAAGTCGGCTTGGCGAGAGCGCTCTCCAAACTCGGGTTTTGTTCCAGAGCGCAAGCCGCTCAACTCATTCGCAAAGGAAAAGTCCGCGTAAATGGCGCGATTCGACGCGATCCGGAAACTCCCGTCCACGTCGCCAAGGACCGCATCGAGATTGACGGTCAGCGCATCGCCGCTTCCGAGAAGATCTATTTCGCGCTCAATAAGCCTCGCGGCCTTGTCTCGACCGCTTCCGATGAAAAAGGGCGCGACACGGTGTACTCGCTCCTCAGCCGGGACCTACCCTGGGTGGCTCCTGTCGGTCGGCTCGACAAAGCCAGCGAGGGCTTGCTCCTGCTCACCAACGACACGCAGTGGGCCGCGCGTGTCACCGCGCCGGAAACGCATCTCGACAAAACGTACCACGTGCAAGTGGGAAGAATTGCCGATCGGGCGCTGCTCGAAGCTCTCAAGAATGGTATTCGTACTGGGGAAGCGGAGACGCTCCGCGTAAAGGCCGCTTCCCTCCTCCGTCAAGGGGAACGCAATTCCTGGCTGGAAATCATTCTCGATGAAGGCCGGAACCGCCACATCCGCCGCATGCTGGAGACTCTAAGTATTGAAGTTCTGCGACTCATTCGCGTAGCGATCGGCCCGCTCGCGCTGGGCGACTTGCCAAAAGCCGCCGTACGTCGACTGACAGCCGATGAAAAGCTCACGCTAGACCGAGCCATGCTACAAAACGCCAAAAATACTGCGCCACACTTGTAGGGCTAGCCTCTGGGGCTTGCCGCCGCTACGCCACGCCGTCGCCGCACGCTGAGGCAGTCGCCAGCGCCTGTGCTATTTCTTTTTCGGTGCTTCGGGCTTCGGCTCAACCGCCGGCTTCAAATCTTCCGCCGCTTTCCCGAGACCCGTCACCACCACCGGGTCCAATTGATACAACGCAGGCTCGCCGTCGCGCTTCGCAACATAATGATCGCCAACTCTCGAGATCGATACCTTTTCGACTCTCTTCCCGCCGTTCGATGTCGCCGTCACGTCGATCGTCGCGGCGCCAAATCCCGAATCTAGAAATCCGCTCGCCGAAAGGTCGCGCACCTTCTCAACAAATCCGTCAGCCCCAAGCGCATCCACTTTCTTCCCGTCCGCGGAGAACCAATCCGAGCCGCCTTTCGTCAAAAAATACGCCTTGGCCCCATCGTGCAGCTCGATCTTCTCCGGATCGGCGAATCCGAAATCAAACAGCTTTTTGTTGCGAAAATCATCGACTGCTTTGTCGAGAGCCGTTCCCAAATCGCTGCCCACTTTATACATGCCCTCGACCGCGCTCGATTTCGCGTAGTAGTCTTCTTTATTCTTCCGGACTTGCAACTCTGCAGTCCCGGAGGCATCGGTCACTCTGGCTGTGGCCACCGCAGTCCCCGAAGCAAAAGCCGCCGCTGCTTTCTTCTGCTCCTGGTCCGTCGCGCTCAGATCCATCTTCGCGTCGCCCAGCTTGCGAACGAGCTCTTCCACCTTCGAATCGTCTGCGCGCAACGGCTTTGGCTTCACAATCTGCCACTGGTCTTTGTTGCGTCCGAATTCGATGTCCACTTTCTTCGCGGTCAGTTCTACGCGGCTGAGTTTGTCTTGTTCGAATACCAGCAATCGCTTGTCCCGCAAGTCCTTCGCGCTCTTGTCCAGACTTGTCTTGCTGTAGTTCGCCAGCGTAAACACGCGCGGATCGCCTGCAAGGGCCACGTACACCGCGTTCCCCGCTGGCGTGTTGTCCCCCAGCAACACTTTCTGCGTCTTGTTGTCTTTCTCGGTGACCTCCAGTTCGACCGCCGGCTGCGCCAAGCCATAGTCCGCCAGGTTGCCGGCCTTCTGCTCGATCAGCCGCTCCGAGCCGAGCGACGACAAAGTCGAAAGCATGCTCGAAACCTCATTCTGATCCGCGCGAAGCGGTTTGGCGGCCATAATCTGCCACTTTCCCGCTTCATCCTTCGCGAGCACCACTTCATCCCCGCTCTTTTTCTTGATGTCAACTTTCGTGATGTCCGCTTGCGTGAGCGCAAGGATTTTGGGAGGCGTGTCTGCGGAAACGTTCACCGCGTTTTCCGTTGGCTTGCGGTGATTCGACCAATACAGGATTCCCGACAGCACCGCCAGAACGATGGCGGCAATCAGCAAACCATTCATTTTCATTGGAATTGCCCCGGCATTCCGTGAACTGCTGTTCGCGCTCTGGAGGCCTCTTACCTTCTCCGCCACCAGACCGATAATCCCGTGCCAATAACGATCAGAGGGATCAAAAGCAGACTGGTGATCCCCACCCATCGCACCTGAGCTCGCGTCATCGTAAGCTTGCGGTCTTCGGGCTCTTTTGGCCGGATGGAAATGAGGTCTTCGTCCGAAGACAGCCAGTTAATGGTGTTCAGCGCCAGGTCGCGATTCCCGTTGAACGGCAGAAACGAGTTAGCCGCCCACAACGAGCTACCGACCACCACGAATCGCCCCTGCGAATTCTCCTTGCCCGTCTTGTACGTCCCGGCGGCAGCGATCGTCAACGGTCCCTTTTTGTTTTTCGGGTCGCTGGGATCGATTCTGTCCGAATCCAATTTCGCTGTCGACAAGCTGCTCTCCGAGCTATCGAACAGCTTCTCTACCGTCGTCTTGTCCGCGTTTTTCGTGGCCAGCGAACGCGACAGCGGGAATCCCGTGGCCGTCCCTTTCATCTCGTTTACGATCGGGTGACTGTCGTAGCGCGTCACCAGCGCCACTTGCGGTCCCAGCCCGGCAAGCTGCCCGACGGGGTTGAAATCGAGTATCAAATCCTTGTTGGGCGTCACCCCCCAACCTCCCAGCAAGCTGGTCAGCGGCTCGTTATCGGCAATTTCTTCGCGCCCAACTTTCAGTGGCGGGTCGAGCAAAATCAGCGCGCGGCCGCCGTCCTCAACATATTTTTTCAGCGCATCGACCTCCGGCTGCTGATAATCGCCGTGCGGCCCGCCCACGACTAGCACCGTGCAATCACTGGGCACTTCGGCCTTCTGCAAGAGATCGATGGACTTCCCTTGATAGTCATCTTTAGCGATCAAGTCCTTTAATCGCGAATACCCGCTCCGGCCCGAATCGTCTATCTGGTGCTCTCCACTCCCGGTTACAAAGCACACTGTGCGAGCGGTATTTTTCAGATCGCGGATAATCGCGCCTGTGAGGTCTTCCTCGCCTATGCTTTTTGCCTCATTCTTGTTCGCGCCGATTTGCACGATAGCTGTGTTCAGATTCTTGAATCCGGCCTGGGTCGCAACCAGCGGCTTTTTGTCCGGGTCCACGTACACGACATGAACTTTCGGCGAAAGATTCGCGTACATGTCCAGCTTGTCTTTGGCCGTGCCAAACTGCGAATCTTGCGCGAAGTAGGTGATGGTTGCATCCTGCTTCAGGCCTTTGACCACCTTGATGGTTTGATCCGAGAGGCTATAGCGCTTGTTGGCGGTCGCGTCGTAAGACTTGTCGTAGCGGTTCGCAAGCACGTTGGCCACCGTCAGTACTGCCAGCGCGACCACGATGTACAGCGTCGCGTAAGCCACATACCTTGTTTGTCGCGCCTTCAGCAGCTCAGTATTCAATTACGACCTCCAGCGCAACGATTCCAGCGAGCGCGCCGTGAGAAACAAACCCACAAGAATCAGCGTCAAGTAATAAATCGCATCTTTCGAATCGAGAGTTCCTCTCGTGAACGATTCCATATGCGTTGAAACAGAAAGGTACGCCAGAACCCGCGCCCAGGTTTCGCTGTTGTATTCGCCGACCCAACCGCAAACGAAAATCAGGAGGTTGGCGCAAAACGTCAAGGCCCCCGCGATGATTTGATTTTTTGTGAGCGTCGAGATGAACGTTCCGATCGCCAGCAAACCCGCGGCCTGCAAAAAGAGACCCAGGTAGGTAACCAGTAGTGGCTTCCAGTCCGGGCGACTGTATAGAAAAAGAAAACCGATATTCAGCGCGCTCATCAGCAGCAGGCAGGAGTACATCGTCGTTGCTGCCAGCCATTTCCCGAGGATCACTTCCCCGTCGCGGATCGGCGAGGTCGTGAGAAGTTCGATCGTGCCAGTGCGCTTCTCCTCGGCAAACAGCCGCATGGTAATTAGGGGAATGATGAAAAGCCCCGTGACAGGCACGTTTCCGAAGAGCCGTCGCGCGATTTCTTCCGGCATATTCATCGGGAACATTTCACCGCGCATCTGTGCTTCCATGCTGAACTGCAGGTAAGCCTGCAATAGGCTCCAGAAGAAAAATCCAAAAAACAGAGCGCAGATCACAATCAATACGTAGGCAACCGGCGAAACAAAATAGCTGCGCATCTCTTTGCGCCAGATCAGCCAGACGTTTCTCACTTGCTGGCCCCCGTCACAACGGCTTCTTCCTTCGGAGCGACCTCTTGCGACCCGGTCAGCTGCAGAAATACTTCCTCGAGGCTGACCGCCGAGGAGCGCATCTCATTCAGATCCCAGCCCGCCTCAACAATGGCACGTGCCAGGTCCCCGCGAACAAACTGGTCTTTTTGGGTTTCGACTTCAAACGTGGAATGTGTCGGCTGCTTTTGTTTCAACACAATGCGGTTGACTCCCGAAACTTTTGCGATCCGCGCTTGCACAACGTTGGGATCGAGGCTGCCATTGCGCCCAGCGACTTCCACGAGAACCGGTTCCGCGCCGCGCGCGCGACTCTGCAAATTGTCAACCGTATCCGTCGCCACCAGCTTGCCTTTGTTGATGATGATCACCTGCTGGCAGGTTTGCTCGACTTCCGGAAGGATGTGCGTGCTCAAAATAATGGTGTGATCGCCGGCAAGGCTCTTGATCAGATCGCGTGTCTCGTTGATTTGCTTGGGATCCAGACCCGCGGTGGGCTCGTCCAAAATCAGCACTTCGGGATCGTGAATGATGGCCTGCGCCAGGCCTACTCGTTGGCGGTAGCCTTTCGAGAGCTTGCCGAGCTGCTTGTTGCGCACGTCCGCGATCGCGCACCGCTCACTCACGTAGTCAATTCTCTGTTTTAGTTCCGCACCACGAAGCCCCTTCAAGCCGCCCACGAAAGAAAGATATTCGCCGGTCATCATCTCTGGATAGAGGGGCGGCGTTTCCGGCAAATAGCCAATCCTCTTCTTCACTTCCATGGGTTCTTCGAGCACGTCGAAGCCTGCCACCGTCGCCGTCCCCGCCGTGGGCGGAAGGAAACACGTCAGCATTCGCATGGTTGTGGTCTTGCCGGCCCCGTTCGGTCCCAAAAAGCCCACAATCTGCCCCTTTTGTATCTCGAAGGAGATGTGGTCGACAGCCGCGTTGCGCGCATACCTCTTGGTAAGCTCTTTAACTGTGATCATGTATTTTTGTTTCGTCTCGCGAGATGCACAACGTTTCGAACCGCCCCAAGAACACTAAATTTTTCACCTTGTGAAACCTCATGTTATGAACTCACATGGGTCCCTGTCAACCCTTCCCTCAAAAAAAAGAAAAGCACCTCCGTCTCCCAATCCAGAAGGCGCTGCTTACTCAAACTGTCTCCGAAACTCCCCGAACTGCCTCTTCAAATCCGCAATTTCTTGACGTAAATCGGCAATTTCGCTTTCCAATCCGGCGATCCGCGCGTTTTCCGCTGCGCTGCCGGAGACCACCGCTTCCTTGCGGGGCGGCGCTTCGGGTACTTCTACGTCACCTGACAATAGATGCGCGTAGCGCGCCTCTTTGTTGCCCGTCTGCCGCGGCAACAATTTCGCGAGCGGCGGCTCGCGCTCCATCAAACGTTTCAATGTCGATTGCACCAGGCCCAAATCTTCAAACGGATGCATGCGTTCCGCGCGACTCCGCAATTCGCCGGGCGTCTGTGGCCCCCGCAACAACAGCTCGCAGAGAATCGCCGTTTCCGGCCGCGTGAAATTGAAAGTATCCGCAAGGCGGTGCTCGTATTTCGACACCCGGCTGTCACCGCTTGCCGACCTGGCGAGCATCAGGTCGCCCAAAGCGCGCAAAGCCCCTCGCACCGCGTCTTCCTCCAGATTCATCAGCGGATCGCGATTGGACTTCTGGTTGCACGCATGAATCAGCGCGTTCAACGAAAGCGGATAGTATTCCGGCGTGGTGATTTCTTTCTCCACCAGACAGCCCAGCACCCGCGCCTCAACATCGCTCAGGACTATGTTCACGGCATCAAATCATACAGAAACCGAGGCGAGTTCCCAAATTTCCGGCATCGCCATGGTTCGTCGGAACGCGCATACTCGGCAGCCAACCATCCCATACCATAGAAATGAATCAGCTTCCCGTGCATCTGCCTAGGGACCGCACCCGTCCTGTTGGTTTTGTGTTGTAGCTCACAAACGCCACGCCATGGGCGCGGACATGTGCGCGGCAAATCGCGAGGATTTCATCCTGCACGGCCTTGGGCGCCCATGCAAAAATGCCGTGCGCAAGGAACTAGGCAAATTCCTCGGGCGTGATCTCTGCGTCGGGCTTCGACGAAATCGACCGGTTTTTGCAGCAAGGTCTATCCCCACAAACTCGCTACGGTAAGGCCGCACGCCACGGGAACCAAATTGCCGCCATGGCCCGCAAGCAATCTAGAAAACGCGGCAAAGCTCCACCGGCACGGGATTCATGCCAACCAGACTGTCCACGACGGCAAGGTCCGCATGCGTTTTGCAAAAAAAAGCGAAACGGGGATACGGCACGCGGTCCTACCAGTTGATCTTGGAAGACACGCTCGGCACGTTAACTCGTTTCGCCTGGGCTGTAAATCACGAACTGCAGCACGAACTGCAGCAGCGGCGCACCTACGGGCGACGAGCGTCGCCACTGCGCGACGGCGCGCCACATTGCAGCATTAGCGGGGCTGCGCTGCCGCGGCGACACTTGCCAAGCCAATTTTGAGGTACCATCCCCTGTTCGCCGCCAGCGGGCCGGTTCGAACCGTTTCCAAGCAGGCTGAGAGGTGCGGGAGAGTACCATGAGGATTGCGGAGCGGCGCATCTTTCTGTCGGCCCTATTGCTTACTTCCGTGGCAAGTTTTTCTGCCACGCTTTGCGCGCAGGACGAAGGAGACGCCTGGGGAAAGAAAAAATCGTCGTGGCTTTTGCTGACTCCCGCAGAGCGCACCCAAGTGCAGGATTTTTCCGACGACTACAAGAATTATCTGAACATAGCGAGATCGGCGCTGGGTTCGACGCGCGAAGTGATCCGCCGAGCGCGCGCCGCCGGCTTCACGGAGTTCAGCAAGCCCGAGCAAGTAAAACCCGGCGCGCGTTTGATCGTTCCGAATCGCGACCGCAGCCTTATTCTTGCTGTTATTGGCTCCGATCCCATCGTGGATGGCTCGCGCGTCGTTGGCACGCATCAGGACAGCCCGCATATCGAGTTGAAAGGCCGTCCCATTTATCCCGCTGGGGGCTTCGCGCTTTTCAAGACGAAATATTACGGCGGAATCAAAAAATATCAGTGGGCTAACATTCCACTTGCCCTCGTCGGCCGTATCGATACTGCCGATGGCCGCACCATCGACGTTTCCATCGGCCTCGATACCGGCGAACCGGTTTTTGTGATTCCCGACAGTGCGCCGCACTCGGATGTGGATATGCGGACGCGCACGTACACCAACGTGCTGCAAGGCGAGGAGCTCGACCCAGTCATCGGCAGCATCCCCGGGGAGAAAGAATCCGTTGCGGTGGAAGTCACCCAGCTTTTGACGTCCACCTACAAGATTAAAGAAGAGGACCTGGTGAGCGCGGAGCTGGCTCTGGTGCCCGCGGCGCATCCCGCGGACGTTGGTTTTGACCGCGGACTTGTCGGTGCGTACGGACAAGACGACCGCGTTTCATCCTATTGCGCCGCGCGCGCCATTATCGACTTTAAAGGCACGCCGAAATTCACCGCGCTCGCCTATCTTTCAAATTTTGAGGAAGTCGGCTCCGTCAATAACACCGGCGCAGGCTCGCAATTTCTAAACTCGACGTTTGCACGGCTCACCGGAGCGCAGCGAGGTACCTCGTACAACGATTTGGATTTGCGACGGGCCTTGCATAATTCGCTGGTGATTTCAGCCGACGCTAACGACAGCCTAAACCCGATTTTTCCTTCTGCCGCCGAAGCCACGAACGCGGCGCGGCTCGGTTACGGCGTGACCATCAAGCTCTATGGAGAAGGTTTTGATCCGCCTTCTGAATATACGGCAAAGATCCGCGGCCTCCTCGACCGCAGCGGCATACCTTGGCAGACCCACACGTATAAAGTGGATGTCGGCGGCGGCGGCACCATCGGCGGATTCATGTCTCGAGAGGACATGGAAGTGATAGATTTTGGCGTGCCGCTGCTTTCCATGCATTCTCCTTTCGAGATGTCTTCGAAAGTGGATGTGTGGAATTTTTATCGGACCATGAGCGTTTTCTATGCGCAGTGAGAGCGGGAAGAGCGTTCCGCCTCGCAAGCTGGGAACCCAGCACGGGGTGATATCGGACGATTGATTGGAGAAATGCGAATGACCTTATTGCCTTCGAGAGGGCCGCGATGAACGCCAATCTCGCCAAAGCCACCGCCGTCGGCGCGCTCGGCGGTTTGTTGTTCGGCTTCGATACTGCCGTTATTTCCGGGACCACGCACTCGCTGACCATGGCGTATGGATTGTCGCCGAAAGCCTTGGGAACCACCGTGGCCATGGCCCTTCTCGGCACCATTGTCGGCGCAATGTCCGCCGGAATTCCTGGTCAAAGATGGGGCGGCCGGGAGACCTTGCGCCTCCTCGCCGCTTTTTATGTCATTTCGGCATTAGGCTGCGCCTTCGCGTGGAACTGGCAGGCACTGCTGGTGGCACGATTCATCGGAGGATTGGGCATCGGCGGGTCTTCGGTGCTCGGTCCCGTGTACATCGCCGAGCTGGCGCCGGCAAAAACGCGCGGGCGTCTGGTCGGCACTTTCCAAATAAATATCGTCATCGGCATTCTGCTCGCCTACTTTTCCAACTACTGCATCGGGCGGCTCGGACTTGGCGCAGCCGAATGGCGCTGGCAGCTTGGTATTGCTGCGTTTCCGGCGGTGCTTTTTCTCGTGCTGCTCTTCGGCATTCCGCCAAGCTCGCGCTGGCTGGTTACTCAGAAACGAGTGGACGAGGCGCGGGGCGTGCTCCAGATGATGGGCGCGGAAAATCCCGAGGCAGAGTTGCGCGAGATCGTCGATTCGATTCATCTCGAGCGCCTGCAAACCTCCGAGCCGCTTTTTTCCTGGAAATACCGCTTCCCGCTTTTTCTCGCGATTACGATTGGCATGTTCAACCAGCTTTCAGGCATCAACGCCATTCTTTACTATCTGAATGACATTTTTGCCGCGGCCGGTTACAGCAAGATGTCCGGCGATTTGCAGGCGGTGGCTGTAGGCGGGATGAATCTTGCAGCCACGCTGCTGGGCATGTCGGTGATCGATAAGCTGGGGCGCAAAACTCTTCTGCTGATCGGATCCGTGGGGACGGCCGCGTGTCTTTTTGGTGTTTCCTGGGTATTCTTTGCGAATAGCCACCAGAGTTATCTGCTCGTGTTCCTCGTCGCCTATATCGCTTTCTTCGCCATTTCACAAGGTGCCGTAATTTGGGTGTACATCAGCGAGGTGTTCCCGAGCCGCGTGCGCGCCAAGGGACAAAGCGTGGGGAGCTCTTCGCACTGGATCATGAACGCCATCATTGCTTATACGTTTCCTCAGCTTGCGAAATCTTCCGGTGCGTATCCCTTCGTGTTTTTCGGGGCCATGATGGTGCTGCAATTCTTTGTCGTCTTTTTCTTCTATCCAGAAACCAAGGGACACACTCTTGAGGAAATGCAACACCGCCTGGGCATCGAGTGATTGGCCTCGGGAGAATATAGGACTGAGAACATGGACGCGGCTCGCACATTTGCGCTTGGTGTGGACATCGGCGGGACCAAAGTGGCCGCGGGACTGGTGGACGCCGAGGGCCGGATTCTTTTTCAGACGCGTGTGGCCATGCCCGCGCGCGGAGGTGCCGCGGAGGGATTGGGCGCAGTGCAGTCCGCTATCGAAGGCGTTTTTGCGGCGCGGCCGGAAGCGCGGGCAAGTTTGACGGGAATCGGAATTTGCGCGCCGGGTCCCCTCGATCCTGTAACTGGGGTGATCCTCAATCCGCCGAACGTGCCTTGCTGGCGGAATTTTCCGTTGGCCGCGGAAGTGCAGCGCATCTTTGGACTTTCGTCGCGAGTGGACAATGACGGGAATGCGGCGGCGCTGGCGGAATCCATCTGGGGCGCCGGAGTTGGTTATGGAAACGTTTTTTACGCAACGCTCGGAACGGGCATTGGAACCGGTATCGTTTTCGATCGCAAGATCTATCACGGCCGAACGGGAAGCGCTGCCGAAGGCGGTCACTTGACCATCGACTATCGCGGACCGCAATGCGGCTGCGGGAAACGCGGCTGCATCGAAGCCTTGTGCTCCGGTCCGGCGATCGCCCGGCGGGCTCAAGAACGGCTTATTGAATCGCCTGACGCCGATTCGAAAATGTTCGCTCTGGCCGGCGGAAAAGTGAACGGCGTGAATGCCGAGATTGTGGCCGAGGCGTTTCGCCAGGGTGATCCGCTTGCCTGTGAGGTGTTGCGAGAAACTGCGGACTTTCTGGCCATTTGGGCGGGGAATGTGATCGACCTGCTCGAACCCGATGTGTTTATTTTTGGCGGAGGCGTGGCCCAGCTCATGAGCGGATTTTTCGGGCGCCTCCGCGAACAGCTGGCGAATTGGTGCGTGAATAAGCGCTTTGCAGAGATACCGATGGTCCTGGCGAAATACGGGTCGGACGCCGGGATCGCCGGGGCCGCCGCGTTGTGCCGCATTTGACCGCTACTTTTAAATGCTGTCAGGCCGGTGCTACATCCGCTCGACTGTGGGCAACGATCAGAGTGAGGTCGTCCTGCTGTTCGCTGGGATCAAACTGGCGAATCTCTTCGACGGCCAAGACCAGCAAGGATGCTGAAGGCTGGCCACCATGGCGGCGAAACGCTTGGACTAGGCGGCGTTCTCGGAATTCTTCTCCGGCGTCGCTGAACGATTCGGTGGCGCCATCGGTGTAGAGGAACGTGTCTCCTGGGAAGAGTTGGCGTTCTTCGAACGAGCAATCCCATTTCTCAAACAGTCCGAGCACAGTGGACCTGGACTCGAGTCGCTCCAGAGTGCGGAAACAACCTTGACTGAACCTGTATTTTCGAACTCCTGCGCAGCGCGGCGTTGGGATTCGAGCTTTTGCGCTAAGCGCGCGGCGTTGCTTTTCAACACCTCGTGTCAATTTCATCGAAGCCGGCAAGGACGAAGGAGTTTCCGTCCACATCTTCAAACGCGTCAAGGTTCCCCCCATTCGGGGTTGCCGTTGCCAAGCCGGCATACCAACCTCCTAGGCCGTCGAGCGCCGTTCGCGCATCCAATAGCTGGAGTTCAAAATAGGGTGAGTAAACTCTCAGCTGCGGCTTCAGAAATCCGCGGCTGAAGAAAACCTTACGAGGGACAAGATCATGGGCGACAAAGCGACGGCTGGTGTGACGGGGATTTCAGGAAGTGGTTTGCCGGTGGCCAAAAGCGGCGAGTTCCGCATTGGCGGGGATCTGCCGGTGTGGCGGCTCGGGTTTGGGGCCATGCGGATTACCGGAAAAGGTATATGGGGCGAGCCCCAGGATCACGACGAAGCGATTCGGGTGCTTCAGCGGGCGGTCGAATTGGGAATCAATTTTATTGACACGGCGGATTCCTACGGGCCGCACGTGAGCGAAAGGCTTATCGCCGAGGCGCTCTATCCTTATCCGGCGGGCTTGGTGATCGCGACAAAAGCTGGGTTTGATCGATCGGGACCGGATCGGTGGACGATGAATGGGCGGCCGGAACATTTGCGCAAAGCGTGCGAAGGGAGTTTAGAGCGGCTGAAGCTGGAACGGATTGATTTATATCAATTGCACCGGATTGATCCTGCCGTGCCGGCGGAGGATCAGCTGGGAACGCTAAAGGATTTGCAAACACAGGGGAAAATCAAACACATCGGCCTTAGCGAAGTCAGTGTCGCGCAGATCGAGCATGCGCGAACCGTCGTGCCGATCGTTTCGGTACAGAACCGTTACAGCGTCGCGGACCGGGCCGCGGAAGATGTTCTCAAGTATTGCGAGAGCATGTGTATTGGCTTTATTCCGTGGTTCCCCCTGGGTGCCGGCAAATTGACCGAGAAGGGCGGCAAACTCGAGCGAACCGCCGCCGGAATGAAAATTTCACCTTCTCAGCTGGCGCTGGCGTGGCTTTTGTGGCGCTCGCCGGTGATGTTGCCGATTCCGGGAACATCGCGCGTCGCTCACCTGGAAGAAAATGTAGCGACCGCGGCCCTGCAAGTGGATGACCGCAAAATGCGGGGATTGGGACAGAAGGTCAAGACGGCCTAGGCTCGAGCCTTGGCGGCCGCTAGCTGCTTTTCTGCGCGGAAAGGCGCTCTCGAACGGCCAGCCTTTTTTTGTGTTTGAAGTACGCAACCTGGTTTAATCGCTTCTCAGCTTCTGTTTTTGTTTACTATGGCCGCCTAGGTTTTTTCCCTCTTCTGAGAGTACGCGGTTTCCGCCAGAGACTTTCTTTCTTGATCAACATTTCCTCCGGAAAGGGCAAGTCCCGGACAGGGCCTAACTGCGGGTAAATCTTGTCATGAACAGCTGGCGTCCCCCATAGAGAGGTTGGCTGAGAGGCGAGATTTGGGACGCTACTCTGTGGGCCAGGCACACGGCAAAATATAAAATTGTGTTAATTCCACGACAAGATGTGCAGACCGACGGATTGACTCGAGAGATACACAGCGACTTCTTGTTTGGCTCCGGGAGCGGTGGCCAGCCACGCCGTGACTTTGATACCGGTGAGTTCCTCCGATTGGTCTTCCTGCCGGATTGCCCAAGTGGAAGGAACCAGAACCTGCAGCCGGGAGACGAGATCGCGAAATCTTCGGTCGGCGTCCGAGGCAGAAGTCTCGGTCCAGTAACATAAATACTGCGTTCCAGCCTCATTCGAACGAGACTTTGAGGTTCGGTTGACGGCGCATTGCGCGGCCCCCGCGAGTTTGATGGTCGCATCGGAAACGGCGCCGCTTGTTTTTACGGTACGCAGATCTTCAAAAGCGCTCGCGCGGGCCTCGAAGGCTCGCTTGAGGCTCTGGCACAAATCGTCGCAACCGCCCACTACCGGGGCGGGAGCGGTTTTCTTGGGAGGACCAGGCGGGCGGTTGACCAAGTAAGGCGAGGAGAACGAACTTATCCAAAGATAGACTTTCGCCGTGCCATCGTTTTGTTTTGTGGCTTGCAAATGCAAGGGGCAATGGCCGAGATAGGGTCCTTCGGTGCCGGGAACCGCACAATCCGGTGGGCCAGCGTCTAAAAAATGATCTGCGGCTGGAGAGTCAATCTTGAATTGCCACGCGGGCTCGAGAATCCGGAGAGATTCTAGCGCCCCTGCGTACCAGCCTTGCGCGCCCTGGTAAGGAATCTGGACGTAGCAGATGAGCATGGGGACGTTGTTGGCCCACGCGGTCATCTGACAGGGGACCTTCGCTCCTGCAACCGACACGTCGGGAACGGCAATTCGATTGGCGCGATATTCTCTAAAATCAGTGACCGCAGCGTCGAGTATGTTCTGAAGATTTCGACAGAGTTGGTCTTTGCACTGGGCAGCCCCAGAGGCCGGAAGAAAGAGACCGGCGAGGCAGAAGAGAGAGAATGCGTGTAGCGGTTTGTTGTTCATAGGCGGCAGCACGCTCGAGGTTCGATGTGAATCCGACCCGGGCGAGGGCAGAGGAAGGATTGTGGCAGCAATGAAATCGTGCCTGCCGCTTATGATGGTGTCAACCCGTATTGTTACGGTCGTCCGCGTCGATGGTAACGCCCGACGGCTGGATTCAACGGGCCAGAGGCATGCGAATCACGTTCGCGCGTTCGTCTGGCTCGGCGGCTACGCCGTCACGGAAGGCGACCACTCGGGCGGAATTCACGGGAATGCGCTCGCCGGGAACGACAATTCCGACCAGATTCAGGGGGTCCGCAGCGGAGAGGGTAATTAGCTCGCCGGTCGGTGGCCGATTCCGCATGGCGCGCAATGACTCGACGGCCATACCCAGGGCGAACTGCTCGCCCAGGAAGCCGCTGACGAATCGGCCACCGCGAACCTCGCCGCGATCTTCGAGACGGCGGAAAGTGATGAGCAATTCGCGCCATTTGGGAAGAATGGGCTCGCGAGTGAGGAGTTCGCGGAAAACGATTCCGTAACGGCCGAGAAGCATCCGGCAGGTGGCTTCGAGAGCGCGAGAGTGGTCACCGGTTTCGCCGGAAAAAAGCAAGGACCAGCGGCCCGCGCTATGGCGGGGCCGCGAAGTGCGGCCAATTCCCTGCCCAGAGCGCCTCTTGGGATCGATCAGCGCGCGAAGATTGTCAAAACCGTCCGCCGTGAGAAGTCCTGCAGCCACGAGTTCCCAGAGCGCAGCTTCCACTTCTGACTTTAGTCTGCCGGAGCCACGAACGATATCGGCGAAGAACGAAGCGCCGCGCTGTCGCAAAAACTGAAGAATCGCGCTGGCGCCGGCACTCAGGCCGAACGTTTCCGCTTCGCCCGTTTCGCGACGCGGGATCATCCACTCGGAATCTTCGCGCACGAAGAAAGTGACGGGAGCGACGCTCGTCGGAGTGACGCGGCGTTTTGCGCCGGTGACGGATTCGAGCGTGGCGGGATGCGGAGACAGGCGGCCCCAACCCACAACGCCGGTGAGACAAAGCTGATCGAGAATCGTTGGATCGTAATCGGTGATGCGGCGTTTTAGGATTTGGCGTTCCCAGGAATTTGCCGGCGCTTCGAAACCCTGCAGCTGACGGATGGCTTCGAGCGTGCCGCGCTCGCCGAGCAGTTGTGTGCTGGGAGCAACGTGCTGCCAGCCAAGTAGCCAGTTCATGAATTGAGCGGGAGCGACGGACTGGATTTGCTTGCGGAGTTGGCCGAGCGTCAGGCGATGAATGCGCGCCAGCAAGCGACGTTCGCACCATTCGGATTCGTTTGCGGCCGGAGAGCTGAACTTCCCGCGAAGGATGAGGCCGCTGGATTCGAGACGGAGCAGTGACTTTTCGATGTCCGAATGGGGGAGAGCGAGAAGCGCGGCAAGTTGGTTTTCCGTAACAGGGCCGCTATGCAGGATCCAGCCGGTTACCAGAGAGAGAAGCGCATCTTCCGGCGACGAGGCTAGCGATTCGAAATCGGGGAGCGGCGATTCGAAAGCGGCTCCGGGAAAGACTTGGAGGAACAAGCGCATACGTTCGGCGGCGACCCAATAGATTTCCGAGCCTGCGCGTGCGCGCGTTGCACGATGTTGTTCAGCCAATTGGCTGAAAAAGTCATCCCAAACGGGCAATGATTCTTGAAGCTTCAGAACCATGCCATGCGAGCCTTCGGCGACAGTCATGGAACCAGCCGGAATGGCAATCAGCGTCAGGAGTGTGTCGTGGAGTTCTTCCGCGTCGCGGACATCGGGCCAGGCATCGTCCGAGACTTCGGCGATAGCGGCGGGGTCGAGGCGGCCGATCTCTCCGAGCACGGCGTCGGGCAGAATGCGGCGCATCTCGACGGCACGAGCGCGGCGCTCCTCGAGTGGCGCATCATCAAGGTAGGCGTAGGGATTGGCGTTCAGGATTTCGTGAGAAAAATGAGAAGGCTGCGGCGTATCGACGGCCAGGCATCGGATGCCGCCGCTAGCGATGCCGTCGAGGACACGCTCCAGGCCCTCGATATCCATTGCTTCGGTAAGGACGTCTTTCATGACCTCGCGGATGAGCGGGTGATTGGAAATGGCGATGTCGCCTGCGATATTTTCCTGGCAAGCTTGGGCTTCCGGGAACACGGCAGCGAGCAGATCATCGGCCCGCATGCGCTGGATTTGTGGCGGAACTCTCTTGCCGCCGCGGAAACGAAGCAGCGCCAGAGCGCGACCGGCGTCCCAACGCCAGCGTGTAGTAAAAAGCGGCGAGGTGAGCACGGCTTGCTCGAGAACGGACTTCAGGGAATTTGGATGAAGGAAATGGAAGACGTCACCGAGCGGGAAACTGTGCTGTTCGCTGAGCGAGATATTTAATCCGTTGTCGGTCGCTGCGGCTTGCAGCTCGAAATTGAACGCACGGCAAAAGCGTTTGCGAAGCGCGAGGCCCCAGGCTTTGTTGATGCGGCCACCGAAGGGCGCGTGGATGACGAGTTGCATGCCGCCGCTTTCATCGAAGAAGCGCTCGGCGATAATGGTCGTTTGCGTGGGAACTGCGCCGAGCAAAGCTCGCCCGGCCACTATGTATTCTACGATTTGCTCGGCGCCGGGATCATCGAGGCCGCACTCGGCTTTCAGCCAATTTACGGCGGCGACGCGTCCGCCCGAGTCCGGCGACGCCCGTGCAACGAACTTGCTAATCTGTTCGCGTAGTTCACCGATGTGCGCCGAGAGTTCGTCTGTTCGCGATGGGGCTTCGCCACGCCAGAAGGGCACGTTGGGGGGCGCTCCTTGCGCGTCTTCCACCAGCACGCTGCCGGCTTGGACACGGCGAATGCGCCAGGAAGTATTTCCGAGAAGCATGATGTCTCCCGCGAGGCTTTCGACGGCGAAGTCTTCGTCGACGGTGCCGACAACGATAGCCTCGGGCTGGGCCACCACGGTGTAGAGCGAATTCTCCGGAATTGCGCCGCCACTGGTAATAGCTGCCAAGCGGCTGCCCCGGCGCGCGCGAACCATGCCGTTTACGCGATCGCGATGCAGATAGGCAGCGTAGCGTCCTCGCTTGGAGGCGATGCCTTCTGAAAGCATCTCGACTATTTCGTCAAAGTCGTTGCGCGAGAGATGGCCATAGGGATACGCGCGGCGTACTGTTTGGAATAACTGGTCTTCGCTCCAGTCCTCAGCAGCGCACATAGCAACAATCTGCTGGGCCAAAATATCCAGAGGAGCTCCCGGAATGGCGATGCGATCGAGATCGCCTTGGCGAATCGCACGGACAAGCGCTGCACATTCGAGCAGGTCGTCACGCGTCGTCGCGAAGAGGCGCCCTTTGGGCACTGCACCGCGCCAATGACCCGCGCGTCCGATACGCTGCAAACCCACAGAAATGGAGCGCGGTGAACCGATCTGACAGACCAGATCAACGCTGCCAATATCGATTCCGAGTTCGAGGGAAGCGGTGGCGACCAGCGCCCGAATTTCACCCGCTTTCAATTTTCTTTCGGCGGCGAGCCGCAGCTTGCGCGACAAGCTGCCGTGATGCGTGGCAACCGCAGCTTGTCCCAGCCGCTCGCCAAGATGATGCGCCACGCGCTCGGCGAGCCGCCGCGTGTTGACAAAAATCAGCGTCGAGCGATGCTGCGTGGCCAGCGTGGCGATGCGATCGTAGATTTCGCCCCACATTTCGTTGGACGCGACCGGTCCAAGTTCGCTTCCGGGAACCTCGATAGCCAAATCGAGTTCGCGCCGGTGACCTATTTGCACGATCACTGGATCGGAGCGAGCCGAGCCGCCGAGAAAACGGGCGACCAGTTCGATGGGTTTTTGCGTCGCGGAAAGACCAATACGAGTGAGAGCTTTACCAGTCAAGTGGTCGAGACGTTCGAGGGAAAGCGCCAGGTGCGCGCCGCGCTTGTCGTCGGCGACTGCGTGAATTTCGTCGACGATCACCGCTTCAACCGTTCTGAGCACCTCGCGGCTCTTCACGGCGGTCAAGAGGATATAGAGGGATTCGGGAGTCGTGACTAAGATGTGCGGCGGTCGCGACAGCATCGCGCGTCGCTCCTGGGCCAGCGTGTCTCCCGTGCGCACGGCCGTGCGTATGTCCGGCATGAGGATTCCGCGCCGGCCGGCGAGTTCAAGAATTTCACCAAGGGGAACTTCCAGATTCTTCTGAATGTCGTTGCTTAGCGCTTTCAGCGGTGAGACGTAAAGAACCTCGATTTGGTCTCTCAATTCCCCGTTGAGGGCTTTGCGCACCAAGCGATCAATACAGATCAGAAAGGCTGCCAGCGTTTTCCCTGAGCCGGTGGGAGCGGAAATGAGAGTGGTTTCTCGAGCCAGAATGCTCGGCCAGCCTAGCAGTTGCGGCTCCGTCGGCGTGCTGAAGCGGCCGATAAACCAATCGCGGACGAGTGGGTGGGCCCAATCCAAGCCGGAGGAGATCGCTTGTGAAGTCTCGAGGTTCATGGTCCGGAGTCAAATTATAACGCAAACGATTCTGCGCCGCAGATGCCGAGGAATGTTTCGTGTGGCTCTGCCACTTGGGCCTCGACATGTCTCGACTCAATTGCGAGTGCCTTGCCGTGGAGACGATGGCTGGGACCTCCTGCGCGGCTCTGTGGCTTTAAAGGCCGCACTCCCGGAGGTACTTTTACGGTTCCGAGTCAGCAAGCCCCAGAATTTTGCGTATGGCCTTTTGATCGGCGCCAGAGCCAGCAAAGTCGTCGAACGAACTCTTCGCCGCCTCGATGATATGCCGCTGGATGAAAGGGGCGCCCTCCGCTGCTCCCTGTTCACTGCTCTTGATGCAGCACTCCCATTCGAGAATCGCCCATCCAGGGAAATCGTACTGGGTGAGTTTTGAGAATATCGTCTGAAAATCCACCTGGCCATCGCCCAGCGAACGAAACCGGCCGGCGCGGTCGAACCACGATTGGTAGCCGCCATAGACACCCTGCTTGCCCGAGGGGCGGAACTCCGCGTCCTTTACATGGAACATCTTGATGCGGGAGTGATACAGATCTATGAATTGGAGATAGTCGAGCTGTTGCAGCAAAAAATGGCTGGGGTCGTAGAGCAGGTTGCTGCGCGGATGCTGCCGAACGCGATCCAAAAACATTTCGAACGTCGCCCCATCGTGCAGGTCCTCGCCGGGATGAATTTCAAAACAGAGATCGACTCCGGCTTCGTCAAAGGCGTTGAGGATGGGAAGCCATCGCTTGGCAAGTTCATCAAAGGCGGTTGCGATCAGACCGGCGGGTCGCTGCGGCCAAGGATAGACATAGGGCCACGCTAACGCGCCTGAAAACGTCACGTGGGCTTTCAAGCCGAGGAGCCGAGAAGCCCGCGCCGCCAAATGCAACTGCTCGACGGCCCAGGCCTGACGTGCCTTGGGATCGCCATGGAGGTTTTGCGGCGCGAAGCCGTCAAACAAGGCATCGTAAGCAGGGTGGCAGGCAACAAGTTGTCCTTGCAGATGCGTGGAAAGCTCGGAAATTACGAGCTCGTGCCGCGCGGCTACGGCAGCAATTTCGTCGCAGTAGGCTTGGCTTTCGGCGGCACGCTGCAAATCGAAAAGCCGAGCGTCCCATGAAGGAATTTGCACGGCCAGGTATCCAAGGCTTGCCGCCCAGCCACAGATGGCGTCCAGCGTGTTGAACGGCGGAACATCCGAGGTGAACTGTGCCAGGAAGATGCCCGGGCCCTGAATTGTTCTCATTTGTGTACTCCCATCGCGTTTCGGCGTGATCCGTTTTCGTGCAGTTAGCGAATTGTGCTCGCTTCCGGGTGGGCATTCTAACGTTTGGACGGCTTAAATCAGCAAATATTGTTGACCGCGGGGCGGTCTCCTCCCGATACATTTCGAAAGATCTGGTTAGCGAACAGTTAGGGTGGAACAGGCCAAGGCCCCGATGTTGGAATTGAGGGCTCCTGGAAGTGTGAGGCCATTGAGACCGTCTTCGGTCGGTTGCCGAGCTTCACGTCCCGTCTGGCTTGGACGGCGAAGAGCATGTTTGTGACTACTTCGCTGGACGACCGGGCCAACCCGGCGATATTATGCGCGTTGCGCCAGTGATCTCGCCATAGAGATGCCCGACCTCGTTCACTGGTATTTCGGGTAGGGTCCGCTGAAGAAAACTACGACTTGCCCAGCTAACCCGGGAGGGTGAATCATGCATCGCCGCGCCGTTTCCCGCTTTTCTGCCGTAGTTCTTTCTTTATTCTTATTGATCGCAGCGCCCGCTTTGCTTAAAGCCCAGACGCCTCCTCCTATTCCTGCCAACCATGTTCGTGTTCATTACTTCCGTCCCGACGGCAACTATCTCGGCTGGACGATCTACGCCTTCGGCGACACCACTGAAGACACCTCGAACTTCAATGGCGGCCCTGTCCAGATCACTGGCCGCGACGTTTTCGGCGCCTACTTCGACGTCGGCGTGACTTCCACTGCTCAGAACGTCGGCATCATCATTCACAACGGCAACACCAAAGATCCCGGGCCCAACGAATTCATCGATCCGGCAACACAAGGCCACGAATACTGGCAACTCTCCGGCAGCAACCTTCTCGAAACCACTCAGCCTCCCACCATCCAGCAAAGCGATCCCCCTATTCCCGCGGGCAAAGCGCGCATTCATTATCACCGCCCCGACAATAATTACGCGAACTGGAACCTCTTCCCATTTTTCGCCACCACCGATCCCAACAGCGACTTTTGCAACACCAACGATTTCGTCGCCGGTTACGACACGTATGGTGCCTATTTCGATGTCGGAGTCGATCCCACGCAGTTCAATGGCTTGCTCGGTTTTATCATTCACAACTGCAACATCAAGGATCCTGGCCCGGACATGCACCTGCAACTCACACAAAATCTCGAGGCGTGGGTACTCTCCGGCAGCGCCATCGTCTATCTAATGCAACCGCCAACCGAGTTCACAACGGAACCGCCGATTCCCGCAAATAAAGCGCGCATCCACTATTTCCGCCCTGATGCCAACTACGCTTCCTGGACCGTCTACGCTTTCGGCGACACCACGGAAGACACTTCCAACTTCAACGGCGGTCCCGTCTTCGTCACCGGCTATGACCTCTATGGCGCGTTTTATGACGTTGGACTCACTCCCTCTCCGCATGACCTCGGCTTCATCGTTCACAACATTTCCACCGGCATCAAGGACCCCGGGCCCGACATGCACCTCAATGTTGCTTTGTTCAACGAGGCTTGGGTCATATCCGGCGAAGCCCAGGTCTTTACAACCCAACCAACCGCAGCGCAATTGCTCGACGCCGTCTTCTTCAAGCAGCAGGCCTTCTGGGTCGATCGCACCACGCTGGCCATCCAGGGCCAATTTCTGCAATCGGGTTTCTCCTATTTTCTGAACTACGACCCCAATGCCAATTTGCAGTTGACCTCCACCGGCGTGACCGGCGGCTCCAGCATCCCGCTTACTCTCTTTGCGTCTGGGTTTACTCCCGACGAGCAAGCGCGATTCCCGCAGCTTTCCGGCTACGCCGTCCTGCACTTACCGGACAACACCAGCACCTCGCTCCTGGCGGCTGCGCTGAAGGGCCAAGTCGCCGTGTCCTCCATCGCCAGCGATGGCTCGCTCAAGTACGTCACCAGTGTCCAGACCGCCGGCGTTCTGGATGATCTTTTCTATTTCCCCGGCCGCCTGGGTGTCATCTTCCCCAATAATGAACTGGAGGAAGACGCCGCACGCGACGCCGACACCTGCGACCGAAACGGAATCTTGCTTCGCGTGTGGGCGCCCACCGCGCAGTCCTTGAATCTTCAGCTATTCAAGCAGGCTGCCGACACCTCGCCCGCCCAGACTTCCGCAATGCATGAGAACAACGGCGTGTGGAGCGCCTGCGTCGACGACAGTTGGACCAGCAAGTATTTTTTGTACGACCTGCGCGTCTATGTCCCGAGCCAGCGCGCCGTTGTCGAGAACATCGTCACCGATCCCTATTCGGTCGACCTGGCCCTCAACAGCGCAAAAAGTCGTTTCACCAACCTCGGCGATCGCGACACGCAGCCCGCAGGTTGGGAAGAATCGCGGTCGCCTTCGCTCGCCAGCGTAAGCGACCTCAGCATCTACGAACTGCACATCCGCGATTTCAGCGCCAATGATATGACCGTGCCGCCTGCCCATCGCGGAACGTACCTGGCCTTTGCCGACCACGGCACCAACGGCATGAAGCACCTCAAAGCGCTCGCCGGTGCGGGCCTAAAAGCCGTACATCTGTTGCCTAGTTTTCATTTCGCCAGTATTAACGAGGATAAAGCCACTTGGCTGACTACTCCGGACCTTAGCGTCTTCCCACCCGACGGCACGCAGCAACAGGCCGCTGTCTCCGCCATTCAGAACGCCGATGCCTTCAACTGGGGCTATGACCCGGTGCACTTTTTCGCACCGGAAGGCGGCTATGCACTCAACCCGGATAATCGCGTGAGGGAGTACCGCGAAATGGTCCAGGGCCTCCACCATTCCGGACTTCGCGTGATCCAAGATGTGGTCTTCAACCACACCAACGCGGTCGGCGAGAGTGCCAACTCGGTCCTCGACAAAGTCGTTCCCGGCTACTACAACCGCCTCGACGCCGACGGCAACCAGCTCTCCGGCAGCTGCTGCCCGGACACGGCCCCGGAACACCAAATGATGGGCAAGCTCATTACCGACGCCGTGGTACTAAACGCCAAGCAGTACAAGATTGACGGTTTCCGGTTTGATCTGATGAGCTTCCTATTTGTTTCCAACATGCAGCAAATCCAAAACGCGCTCGCCAAGCTGAGCCCCGAAAAGGACGGCGTGGACGGCCGCAAGGTGTATCTGTACGGCGAAGGTTTCGACTTCGGAGAGGTGGCCAACAATTCGCTGGGAGTCAACGCCAGCCAGAAAAATCTCTTCGGCAACGGCATCGGCACGTTCAACGACCGCATTCGCGACGGCATCCGCGGCGGCAGCCCGTTCACGGACGAGCGTGTCCAAGGTTTTGCCACCGGCTTGTTCACCGACTCCAGTAACTTCACCAATCAAAGCACCGCGTCTTCCTCTCAGTTAAGCACACTGCTCGAATACACCGACTGGGTCGAAGTGGGCCTCGCTGGGAATCTCCGTGACTGGACTTTCACCGATCACACTGGCACAACCGTCACCGGTGCGCAGGTCAATTACAACGGCCAGGCCGCCGGCTACACCGCCAGCCCGGTCGAGGACATCAATTACGCCTCCGTGCACGATAACCAAACGCTTTTTGATGCCATACAACTCAAATCTTCCGCTGCCGACGATGTGCGCGCTCGCGAGCGTCGCCAGGTCCTTGCCATGAGCCTGGTTTCGCTAGGGCAGGGTGTGCCGTTTTTCCTTGCGGGCGACGACCTGCTACGTTCCAAGGACATGGACGGAAACAGCTTCGACTCCGGCGACTGGTTCAACAAGCTCGATTTCAGCTATCTCTCCGACAACTGGGGCACCGGCTTGCCGATCGCCAGCCAGAACCAGGGCAACTGGCCGATCATGCAGCCACTACTCGCCAATCCCGCGCTCACTCCATTGCCCGCGGACATCGCTCACGCCCGTGACGCCTTCCGCGAATTCCTCGAGATCCGTGGTACGTCGGGGCTTTTCCACATGCACACTCTCGCTGAAGTGCAAGCCAACCTGCATTTCTTGAACGCAGGCCCGAACCAGACTCCCGGCCTGATCGTCCTCAAGCTCGACGCGAGTGGCGGCGACTACGGCCGCTATCAACACATCGTGGTGGTCTTCAACGCCACCAACGCGCAAGTCTCGTTCCAAAATTCCGCGTTAGCGGGATTGAAATTGCATCTGCACATGGTCGAACAGAATTCGTCCGACCCGATCGTTCGTCAATCGTCGTACAACGCCGAGACCGCTACCCTCATTGTGCCGGGGCTGACAACCGCCGTCTTCGTCGCGGAAGAGCCGTAGAGCCGGCTGAGTTAGAGCCGATGGGGCAGTCCATTGGGTCCAAGAGTAGGATTGCGCGACGACCTGCCCGTGGTCCTCGAAGCACTGGCGTCCTCAAAGCACTAATGTGCATCAGGAGGGGAGTCCACTAGCTCGGGAAAGGAACCCCCAGAAGCCGCGCGGTTGCTCAATGACCACCTGAGCCCGAACGCTCTGTACTCGACAAATCAGCTCCCGCTCGAATACATCCACCGCGGCGCAATTCATTCGTAACGTAACGCTTCTAGCGGATCGACCTTCGCAGCCCGACGCACCGGCACCCAGCATGCCAGCAGCGCCACTCCCACGAACAACGCTGCCACAACGAGCAAGGTCGCCGGGTCGCTGGGCTGCACTTCAAACAGAAAAGTCCTCAGCACACGCGATAAAAGCATCGCCAGCACCACTCCCGCGAGTACGCCACTGGCAATCAATTGAAATCCCTCGCCGAAGATCAGGTTCCGAATGTCCTTTTGTTCAGCACCAACCGCGCTGCGAATCGCCAGCTCCCGTCGGCGCGAGGCCACCGAAAGCGAAATTACGCCGTAAATTCCGACCAGCGTCAGCACGCTCCCCACAACCGAAAATCCGATCAACAGCTGCATCGCAAAAGTACGCGACGCTAGCGAATCATCGCGAATCTGTTCCAAAGTCTTCGGATTTTCGATGGCGGCGGTTGGATCGACGGCGTGCAGCTCGCGTTCCACCGCAACCAGAACCACGCGCGGGTCCGCCGCCGTGCGCACCACCAGATGTTTCGAGAAAGCTTGCGCCTGCCACAGCGGCAGATAGATCTCAGGCGACGCTTCCTGTGTCAGGTCGTCTGTGCGCCCGTTCGTGACCTCGCCGACGATTTCTGTGCCCGGTTTGTCGCGCCCGTTCATCCAGAACTTCCGTCCAACCGGACTGGCCTTCGGAAAATAGCGATCCACAAACGTCTGGTTCACGATAGCTACATTCGGGGCTTTGCGGTCGTCCGTCGAACGAAACTGCCGACCCTCAAGCATTGCCAGGCCCATCAGCTGGAAGTAATCCGGCGTGACCGCGCGCAGCGGCATTGCGGTCTTGTCGCTCTCCTTAATCGCCGGAGGCTGCCCTTCGACTTCCAGCGTCGCCGGCCAATTGTTGCCGGTAAGCGGCACTCCCCAAGCAAACGCCGCGTATTGCACGCCAGGAAGCGCCGAAACCCGTTCCAAGGCTCGCTGGTGAAAATTCGACCAGTCTCCCTCGACCGCCGTCACGCTCATTGTCAAAATGCTGCCGGTGTTATAGCCCGGGGGGATCTTCGCAATGTTGACCATCGTTCGGATCAGTAGCCCGGCCCCTACGAGAAGCGCCAGAGTCAGCGCCGTTTGCACCATGGTGACCCCGCCGAGAAGTCGCCGTTCCCCGAGTCCCGCCGTTCCTTTGGGTCCGGCGTTCTTCAGCACCTCCATCGGATCCAACCGGAAAGCCCGCAGCGCCGGAAAAAGCCCTGCGAAAGCTGCAGCCAGTACCGCTGCACCCAATCCCCACGCCAGCACCGCCCACCCAGCCGTTACCCCATCCAGCCGCGGAATCGCATGGCCGGCAATCAACTTGAACAGTTTCACGACTCCGAATGCCAGCCCCACTCCTAACGCTCCACCTAGCAGCGCCAGTAACAGACTCTCGGTCGAAACTTGTCGCAATAGCGCCATGCGTCCCATGCCCATCGCGCTCCGCACTGCGTATTCCTGCTGCCGCTCGAACCCGCGCACCAGCAGCAGCGCGGCAGTGTTGCCGCAACCGATGAACAAAACCAGCGCCGCCGCGCCCAGCAGCGGAAACAGGATCCTTCGCCCGTCGAGATTCATTGCGCTTGTCAACGATTCCACCTGCGGCGTGATCCCCTCAAAGCTGTGTTCTGCTTGCGCCTCTCTGGCGGCGAGCACGGTCAGTTCTCCCTGCGCTTCCCGGAGCGTGGCCCCGTCGCGCAATCGCGCCACGATATTCCAATACGGA
>Ga0207023_10011_pt1 | contig 66078 bp, 54 predicted proteins | sample Alteio_BWMinCont_47_FD_153464 | JGI IMG/M metagenome (GOLD analysis project Ga0207023, IMG submission 153464) | Enriched cells from forest soil in Barre Woods Harvard Forest LTER site, Petersham, Massachusetts, United States -... | ecosystem: Environmental > Terrestrial > Soil > Temperate forest >... | reverse complement strand
AAACAGATACACGCACCGATTGGACCAACTATATTTCATGGCTATTGCCAATAGGTATAGGCTTTGCATTCCTCTTGTTCTTTATGCGCCGTATGGGCGGAGGCGGAGGCAACCAAATCTTCAGCATAGGTAAATCAAAGGCTACTTTGTTTGATAAAGACACCAATGTAAATATCACCTTCAACGATGTGGCAGGACTGGAAGAAGCCAAGGTGGAAATAAAAGAAATAGTAGAGTTTTTAAAAACCCCGCAAAAGTATGTTGCACTGGGTGCAAAAATTCCAAAGGGAGCATTGCTTGTAGGCCCTCCGGGAACAGGTAAAACCCTGCTTGCAAAAGCTGTTGCAGGCGAAGCAAAAGTTCCATTTTTCTCTCTCTCAGGTTCCGACTTTGTGGAAATGTTTGTAGGGGTTGGAGCATCCCGTGTGCGCGATTTATTCAGGCAGGCAAAAGAAAAAGCCCCTTGTATTATTTTTATAGATGAAATTGACGCTATAGGAAGAGCACGTGGCAGAAACTTGGCACAAGGTTCTAACGATGAAAGGGAAAATACCCTTAACCAATTGCTCACCGAGATGGATGGGTTTACCAATACAAGCGGCATTATTATTTTGGCGGCTACTAACCGTGCCGACATACTTGACCGTGCATTATTACGCCCGGGAAGGTTCGACAGGCAAATATATGTTGATATGCCCGACCTTACCGAAAGAAAAGACATTTTCAAGGTCCATTTGAAACCGTTGAAAACAGATGGTTCACTGGATATTGATTTTTTGGCTAAACAAACACCCGGATTTTCGGGTGCCGATATTGCTAACGTGTGTAATGAAGCTGCCCTGATAGCTGCCCGTCGCGATAAGAAATTAATCGACAAGCAAGATTTTCTGGATGCAGTAGATAGAGTAGTGGGTGGACTGGAAAAGAAAAATAGACTCATTTCTCCATCTGAGAAAAAGGTAATAGCCTTTCATGAAGCGGGACATGCCGTAGTTAGTTGGTTGTTGGAATATGCACATCCATTGGTTAAGGTAACCATTATCCCGCGTGGAAAATCACTTGGAGCAGCTTGGTATCTACCGGACGAAAGACAAATTACCACCACTGAACAAATGATGGATGAAATGTGCGCCGCATTAGGTGGCAGGGCAGCCGAAGAGGTTATGTTCGGAAAAATATCGACCGGGGCATTAAGCGATTTGGAAAAAATAACCAAGCAGGCTTACGCCATGATTATGTATTACGGGCTGAACGAAAAAATTGGAAATGTTAGCTTTTACGATTCCAGTGGAAATAGTGAATATACCTTCACAAAACCTTACTCTGAAAAAACAGCCCAGTTTATTGATGAGGAAGTTACCACCATGATTTCTGCCGCTTATGTAAAAACCAAAGGGTTGATAAAAAAACATAAGGTACAACTTATACAGGTGGCCCAACAGTTACTTGATAGTGAAGTGATTTTTAAAGAAGATTTGGAAAGGATTATGGGAAAACGTCCTTTTGAGAAGGAAGAATCTACCCCTATGTCTCAACATAAAAAGATTTTTGCTGACGGCAACCCTGCTGAAATTGCAACAGGAGCAACAGAACCTAAAAAAACCAGAGCACCTCGAAAAAAGAAAGAAGCCCCAACTGGAGAAGCTACAGCAGAAGCTCCACAGGAGAATGCCACAGAGCCTCCAAAAGAGAATGGAGTAGAAACCCCGAAAGATACCCATATACCTGAGCCTCCTCCTACCGAAAAGGAAATAGTAGCTGAAACTCCAACTGAACCTGAACCCCCTACTTTATTCTGATGAAAGACAAAACAGCGCGTGAGCAGGTACTTAAAGCAGTCCGTAAGGCACTTATTCATAAATCAAACGTTGATTATTCTTCGGCTGAATCGGAAATAGAAATTTACACTGCGCCTGAAGAAGATTCGCTTGAATTATTATTTGCTAAAAACTTTAGCGCCTTAAAGGGCAATTTTATTTTCTGCGAAACAAAAGAAGAATTTCCGAAAGTTCTATCCTCACTTATTCAAGAAAATAAATGGGAGAATTTTTTTTGCCTGGAGCCTGAAATTATCGCCATACTTGCTGCCGGAGGAATATCGTTCCAGTCTAATGAAAAAGACTTTTTGGCCTGCAATGTAGGTATTACCTTTTGTGAGTTTTTAGTGGCAAGAACGGGTAGTATATTAGTAAGTTCTCGCCAAAAGTCGGGCAGGCGCTTACCGGTTTATTCTAACATACATATTACGGTAGCCTATACTTCGCAGTTGGTTTATAACCTTAAAGATGCCTTTAGGGAACTGAAAAAGAAATATGAAACCAATTTCCCATCGCAGGTAACAACCATTACCGGACCCAGCCAAACAGCCGATATTGAAAAAACACTGGTGAATGGCGCTCATGGACCAAAAGAAGTATTCCTGTTTTTAATCGACGATATTTCTTAAAGTTCACCCGTGAGTAATTTCCTGAAAAGAACTTTAACCGGCGCCATCTTCCTTTTGATTATGATTGGCGGAATTGCTTGGAATTTTTATTCGCTTGCCATTCTGTTTTTTATTATTGCCATGCTTGGGTTGGATGAGTTTTACAAGCTCCTTATCAAATCAGGCCGTGAGCCTCAACACAAATTAGGATTGCTTTGCAGCGGTACGATATTCTTGTTAGTAGCTATTTCTAACCTGGTGGGGCAACAGGCTGTAGTTTATCTATCCTTTATGCTTGCAGCATGTATTTTCTTGGCTGAACTATATAGAAACAAACAACATCCTTTTCAAAATATTGCAGCTACTATTGTGGGCATTGTTTATATAGTAATGCCACTTGCTTTATGGGTAAACTTTTTAAAAGGGTATACTTTGAATACAGGCACCTATAATCCGCATTTACTATTAGGCTTTTTCTTTCTTTTATGGACGAACGACACAGGGGCCTATTTAGTTGGAGTATCCATCGGAAAACATAAATTATGGGAACGCATTTCACCTAAAAAAACATGGGAAGGATTTTTTGGCGGATTACTGCTCAGTGTTGCTGTCGGATATGTAATCTCCTTGTTTTATTTAGAACTCAATTATATTCTATGGATGCTTATGGCGGTAATTGTAAGCATTTTTGGCACCATGGGCGACCTTGTGGAATCTGCCTTTAAAAGAAGTATAGATGCAAAAGATTCTGGCAGCATATTACCCGGACATGGCGGCATTTTAGACCGTTTTGATGGAGTGTTTCTCTCTACCCCTTTTGTACTTGTGCTATTACAATTGGTGGAGACAGTGAGGGCATTGGTGAATTAAGCACCGTTCGCTGCGCTCAACATAACAAAGAATTTTATTCCACCGTAACCGACTTAGCCAAATTACGTGGCTGGTCAACGTTGCAGCCGCGCATAACGGCTATATGGTAAGAAAGTAATTGCAATGGAACTACCGAAACAAGAGGAGCTAAATGCTCATCTGTTTCGGGCACTTCAATTACATAATTGGCAATGTCTCTAACGGTAGTGTCGCCTTCGGTTACTACGGCAATAATATTGCCTTTGCGTGCTTTCACTTCCTGAATATTGCTCACCACTTTTTCGTATGAAGGACCTTGGGTAGCTATTACCACTACGGGCATTTCCTCATCTATAAGGGCAATAGGGCCATGTTTCATTTCGGCAGCGGGATAACCTTCTGCATGTATATAGGAAATCTCTTTCAATTTTAATGCTCCTTCTAACGCAACGGGGAAAGTATATCCACGCCCGAGGTAAAGGAAATTACGCGCATCTTTAAATATTGCGGCAAGAGCCTCGATTTCTTTGTTTTTTTCAAGAACCTTTTCCACTTTTTCAGGAATGGTATCTAATTCCTGAAGCAATTGATGGAACTTGGATATAGGTATTGTTCCTTTGGCTTTTGCTATTTGCAAAGCCATAAGCGTAAGTATGGTTATTTGGGCTGTAAAGGCTTTGGTAGAAGCCACACCTATTTCAGGACCCGCATGTGTATATGTTCCCGCTTGGGTAGCCCTTGCAATAGAGGAGCCAACTACATTACAAACACCAATTATGGTAGCGCCTTTTGATTTAGCTAAGCTAAGAGCCGCAAGCGTATCGGCAGTTTCGCCTGATTGCGAAATGGCTATTACCACATCACTTTCATGTATCACCGGATTTCTATAGCGGAACTCGGAAGCATATTCTACTTCCACCGGAATCCGGGCTAAGTCTTCAAATAAATATTCGCCTACCAAGCCTGCATGCCACGATGTGCCACAAGCAACAATGATAATGCGTTGAGCATTAACGAAAGTCTGTTCATACTCCGCAATTCCTCCAAGCTTTACTAATCCTTTATTTACGTTTAATCTTCCGCGTAAGCTATCTCTTATGGAACGGGGTTGTTCGTAAATCTCTTTCAGCATGAAATGAGGGAAACCGCCTTTTTCCAGCGCTTCTAAATTCATTTCAAGTTTTTCAATATAAGGGGTGGTGGTTTGATTTTTAATGGTCTTAACGGTAAATGTCCCATCATTTCTGAGAACAGCAAACTCTTCCTCACCCAAATATACCACATTTTTGGTATAACCCACAATAGGTGTAGCATCGGAAGCAACGTAAAATTCTCCCTCTCCTATTCCAATAACTAAAGGGCTTCCTTTTTTAGCTGCAATAATTTCATTGGGATCATCTTTTGAAATAACAACAATAGCATAAGCGCCAATTACCTGATTTAACGCAATACGGACAGCTTCAGCAAGCGGAACATTTTCGTTATTCTTAATATCTTCAATAAGGTGAGCCAATACTTCCGTATCAGTATCGCTCTTGAATTTATAATTTCTGTTTTTAAGTTCTTTTTTAATAGAGAGGTAGTTCTCTATTATTCCATTGTGAATAATGGCAATATTACCCGACTGGGAAAAATGAGGATGCGCATTCACGTCATTGGGTTCGCCATGGGTGGCCCAACGGGTATGCGCAATGCCAACGGTGCCCGAAATATCTTTTTCACGAACAAACTCCTCTAAATTCGATACTTTGCCTTTGCATTTATATACGTTTAGATGATGGTCGGTAAGTAATGCAACACCGGCGCTATCGTAACCACGATATTCAAGGCGGTGTAATCCTTTAATTAATATAGGATAGGCATCTTTTTTTCCAATATACCCTACAATTCCACACATAATTTATCAATTGGGTTTTAACGGCGTATAATAAATACGAAGCCTTGTTCTTGGCGCTGTTGGAGGTGCACCATGTTGAGCTCCATATAACACTACTCTGTTAGCTGTTATGGCTTCTTGTCCCGGGATAATAAACAATCCCCTGTCCGTGTCTTTTTTAGAAATCACTGCTTGAATATATTCCGTTATTACAAAGGTATAGGTATTGTTAAACGCATTATACGTGCCGCCATAGTATGTCTGTCCTTCATCAGGTAAACCGAAGCCCTGTCCGGAAGCGGTTGTTCCTAACAGATACAGATTTGTTGGAGGAATAAATGGAGCTGTTGCATCTTGGGCATTAACGGGAATATCTACTTCAGCTTCATTAATGACTATCGGATTCAATTTTGACCAATTTTTAGCCAGATTAGGGAAATTTATTCTTCCGATTGCGCCACCGCCACTTTGTATATACACCAAATTATTGGCAGGTATTGAATCATTTTTTCCTGTTGGGTTCAAATTATGAAAGGGCGCTGTTGCATAATTTGGTTCAACGCGATTAAAATATGTTGTTGAATTAGTACCCACAGGGTAATAAACATAGTATTCGGCCTTGGAAACACTACCATGATAATAAAAATAAATACCTGAAAACGAATTAGCCATATTAAGGTAAAGTATTCCACCTTGCCCCGGAAGTTGAAGTGGATTGGCAACAGTTATTAATAGTCCCTTTACAAGGCTATCAAGATTGGCATAATAATAATTACCCGTGAGAGCCATTTGATTTACAACATTTGACCACCAGCTTTTGTTAAGCTTTATATTAATTGCACCTCCATTACCTGCCGGGTTAGGAGTTATTTGTTGGATAGCAATAGGAGTAACTACACTCGGTACACTCGTATCAGAATAATACACATGTGTTGCTATAGGAGCTTGCAAGGTATTAACTACTATGGTCTGCGGGTCAAGGTTACCATAATATGAAGTTGAATTATAGAAGGGTAATAATAGTACAACCGAATCGACTCCGGCGCCCACGCCTGAATCTACCCAAGGGGGTGTTCCCGACACATTAGAAAATATAGAAGCATAGATAGAGGTTTTTAATGGTCCGAAAATAGGATCATTGTAACTACCCAGCATAGATATTGCTGTACTGTTGGTTGGAACAAGATTCTTTAGATACATAGAAGTATATAGAGTAGCTGTATCCGTTTCATAGGTACTTATTATATCGCTTTTAGGCAATATGTTAACTCCTACCTCCCCTCCTGTACTTTGCTTGCAGGAATTAAGTATGGAAAGGGAAGGAATAATTAATGCAATTATGAAATATTTTGCACGCCGAGAAAACCGAAATCTATTATTCATCAACCAATGCTCCTTCCAGCTCCATTATTTCATTATAAAATTCAGAATAAGCATCGGCATAGTCTTCGCCGGCATGTTCCATTAAAGGCTTGCCTGATTTTATAGCATATTTCACTATGTCTGAATCAAGGCCAGGCTCAGTTTTTATAACTCCATCTGCCCAATCAATAGCAAGTTTGCTAAGATTGTTGTAGGTTGGATTTTTTATTGTTGCTAAATCTCCGGCTTCTGCATTTTCCCATTCTGCCTTGCGAGCCATATTTTTATCTAATGCGCCTTCAAACTTGTCATTATAAAGGGAATATACCACTTTAGTGTTTTCAAACAAAGGATCTTCAATGCAAGCTTTCTTAATATATAAAGGAAGCAGGCTTGTAAACCACCCTTGGCAATGGATAATATCAGGGCTCCAGCTTAATTTTCGAACGGTTTCAATAACCCCTCGGCAAAAGAATATGCATCTTTCATCGTTATCGGCGAAAGGTCTTCCTTGTTCATCAGTAAAAGTAGCCTTCCGTTGAAAATAGTCTTCATTATCAATAAAGTAAACTTGCATACGGGCACGTTGGATAGATGCTACCTTAATAATAAGCGGATGGTCATTATCATCAATAATTTGGTTGATACCTGACAGCCTGATAACTTCGTGTAATCCATGACGTATTTCATTAATATTACCGTAACGGGGCATAAAAGTTCTTATCTCTCGTCCTCTTTCCTGTATTCCTTGAGGAAGATTTCGAGAAATCATAGAAATAGGCTTCTCATCCATATACGGATATATCTCCTGAGAAACATATAATACTCTAGCTTTTTTCATAGAACAGTGGAGGTTTAGTAAATGTTAAGAATTAATTGGCTGAATGTCAGTGAACAACAATATCATTTGTAGATTTTGTAAAAAACTGCCGTTTCTTAGGTTTTATAAAACTTTTGCAAAGATATTAATAAAAATCCGGATAACTGAGTAATATCAATCCTTTTTCCTTTATTAAAGCGTAAATAAAGTTGTTTAAAACTTTGGAATAGTGGAAAAATTGATTATGTGTAAGTATACTTATTACGCTCTGCGAAGTAAAACTAAAAAATTAAGCCAATGAAAAACTATTAAAAGTATATGTTTCCATAATTATTATTGCAAAAAATAATAATTTATGTTTTATTGTACTTCTTGTACGGCTTCTTGTGTCAGGTTTTTAAATACCTCTTCTAATTTCTTTTCTTCTTTTTGAATGGTAAGCACCGCCAAATTATGCTCCACTGCATATCGGAATACATCGGAACGGATATCAACAGGGCTATTGGCTATTAGTTGATAGCTATTCGCTTTCCCGATAATTACTTCCACGCTATCTACCCCGGCTATTTTCTTTAATTCTTCTTTATTGGGTTCTTTGTCAAACTCAACGGTAATAACGGTAATATTGCTTTCCATTGACTTTAAATCTTTGGTAGATTTATCAGCCACTATTTTTCCTTTATTAATAATCATCACCCTGTCGCAAACGGCTTCTACTTCCTGCATTATATGGGTAGAAAGTATCACTGTTTTTTCTTTACCTATGTTTACAATCAGGTTGCGTATTTCTTCCAGCTGGTTTGGATCGAGTCCGCTGGTGGGCTCATCCAATATTAATACTTTAGGGTTATGCATTAAAGCCTGTGCAAGCCCCACGCGTTGGCGGTAGCCTTTTGATAGAGCACCTAATTTCTTTTTTTGTTCTACTGGTAATCCGGTAATGTCAATCATTTCCTGAATCCGCTTCTCCGGATTTTGAATGTGATGCAATCCGGCAATAAAACCAAGATATTCTTTTACGTACATATCTAAATAGAGTGGATTATTTTCCGCCAGATAGCCTACATTTTTCCGCACCTCTAATGACTCTTCCTCTACATTATATCCACATACGGTAGCTTTACCTGATGTTTGTGGTAAAAAGCAGGTTATTATTTTCATCATGGTACTTTTTCCGGCACCATTGGGGCCAAGAAATCCGACTACCTCTCCACTATGAATGTTAAATGATACATCATCGAGCGCTTTTTGAGTGCCGTATATTTTTGTGATATGTTCTACTGATACTGACATGGGGGCAAAGTTACTGAAGTTTCTTAGCTTCCATATATAGAGTATCCGGACACAAGTCAATATTATCTCCCCAAATTATACTCCCAAGAAAAGGGCGAACGGTCATAAATACATCTGTCTTTTTTAAATCCTTGAATACACCTGTGTTAAGATATGGCTTTACATCAAATATTTTTTCTTCACCATTATTAAATATCAACCTTAACTGGTAGTCTTCTATCGGATAAACCTCTTTAACTCTAGGATTCATATTTTTCTATTTTAATGGTTCAATATTGAACACTTGACTTCCATTAACGGCCAACGCCCAATCAGCCATTAGCTCTTCATGGTGAATTTCTATCCATGCCTCAACTAACTTCTGCTTAGCTTTAGGCAAAGAACCTTCTATAATTTCCCCTTCAGGTATTTTGAATACGGCTTCGTACTCATTATACTTTATATGTATATGCGGAAATTTGTGCTTCTTGTTGTCAAGAAAATACATCATCACAATAATTCCATAAAACATTGAAATAACTGGCATAGCTTGAATTTTACACAAAGTTACAATATTTTAATAGAACATTAGGATGTTGCTCTGCAAGATAACTTTGAAGTATAGCCCGAAAAATATTCCAAATTGCTGGTTTTAATTATATCTTACATTTGTAGAGTAGTTCATTAAGCACCACAAACTTATCTTATATTATATATGAGAAAAATAATTGTCTTATCATTTATTACGTTAGATGGAGTAATGCAAGCACCCGGTGGACCTAAGGAAGATACATCGGGCGGTTTCAAATATGGCGGTTGGAGTGCACCGTATGGTGACAAAGTTAGTGGCAAGGTGATGCAAAAACAGATGGAACCTTCAGATATGCTTTTGGGCAGAAAAACATTTGAGATTTTTGCCGGCTACTGGCCTGAACATGCAGATTATTGGCCCGGCGTTAATGAGGTTACGAAATACGTGTTGTCCAAGACTATGAAAAAGTCGGATTGGAAGAACTCCGTTTTCCTAAAAAGCCTGACAGATATCAAAAAACTCAAAAATTCTAAAGGCTCTGCCATTAAAGTTTGGGGCAGTGGTGAACTGACTCAGCTGCTACTTAAAAATGATTTAGTGGACGAACTCTGGCTAAAAATTTACCCGGTGACTCTTGGTAAAGGGAAAAAATTGTTTGACAAAGGAACTATTCCGGCAGCATTTACATTAACAGAGAGTACGGTTACACCAAGTGGGGTGATTATTGCCAATTACAGGCGAGCCGGAAAAGTGAAGACAGGTACTATGGGGGCTTGAGCAACTAATAAAAACAAGGCATGAGAAAACTAATTGCAGCAATCAATATGACGCTTGACGGCTTTTGCGACCACACGGCAGTGATTGCAGATGACGAATTACATCAGCATTATAATGAGATATTGAATAATGCAGATACCATTTTATGGGGAAGGACAACGTATCAACTGATGGAAAGTTATTGGCCGGCGATAGTAAAAAGCCCTACCGGTAACAAACCGGAGGATGAATTTGCAGTACTAGCAGATAATATTTCAAAGATTGTTTTTTCGCGCACCCTCAAAAATGTGGATTGGAAAAACACGGAATTGAAAAAGGAAATCAGTAAAGAGGAAATTTTAGAACTGAAGCAAAAAGCTGGTAAAAATATTTTAGCCGGCAGCCCAAGTTTAATAGTAGCCTTAACGCAACTTGGCTTAATTGATGAATACCAACTTTGCATTCACCCAATTATTTTAGGAAGTGGCTTACCTTTATTTAAAAACGTGAGGGATAAAGTTAATCTTAAACTTTTAAAAACAAAAACATTTGGTAGTGGTGCGGTAACTCTTTACTATGAGCCAATTAAAAAATGAGGGTATTTATCCACCAAGTTGGAATTAAAACTCGCCCTCTCGCCTACTAACTATTTCAGGAACCGTAAGTAAAACGCCAAGAAAACCAAGACAATTCCGATGTTGACGATCAACCTGGCCCAGAAATAATGTCTGAAAAATAGAAAATCAACACCGAATATGACGGCTACCATCAAAACAATGGTGACTATATGCACCCATAAGGGATATTTTTCCATAACTTCATTACTTTAGGGTTGAATTTTATTCAAAGTTAGGAAATTTCCGCTTTATAACTTAGCTACCTGTTTATCGTTAATCACCCCTGATTCAATAAAAATATCTTTTAACTTGGATAAGTCAAGTTTGTTAGGATGCTCTATTTTCCTCGCCAATATTTTCAATAATTGTTGAGCAGTTAATAAAGTAGTTGATACACCTGTGGCTTTTGCAATATTCTTTAAGGCGTTGTCCGAAGCAGAATCAAACCTACTCGAGACAACTAAAAAATAAATTAAATTCATTCCCTTATTGACCAATATGGGTTTATACTTATTTATATACTCAACAAACTTTCTATCCTCTGTACCAATTTTATAAGAATCTTCTCTTGCTTTGGCATCAATAATAATTGCATAATGTTCTTTAGGAGCTTTCGCAACCAAATCTGGATTTCTTCCTGTGCCTTGTCCGTAGCTATCAATTTCAAACCCCAGCATTTGAAATACCAAACAAAGTTTCTTCTCAAATTCATTTGCTCTCTCTTTATCAAATGATAAATCCTGTAAATCCCTAACTATCGGTGGAATGAATTTATCATATTCATACTCTATTCCTTTAATTTTATTAATTGGTGATATTTGAATAGATGAGGGAGGTGCTATGGTAATGGGAATCAATTTCACCACATCTTGCCATTCAGATTTATCAGAGAAATATTTAAGGAATTCAATGGCCATATCTGCCCATTTAATCTTATGTGTTTTTCTAATATTATCGGCTGTAGGTTTACAATTATTATGTTCCCATTCGGATATTGGTGGGATTTTATTGAACTTCCTCACCAAATTCCCCCATTGAATTAATATGCCCTCTATTTCTCCTTTCTGAATATTGAAAACATTAGGAGTATCCCCACATTCTGTAACTAATTTAGAATATGCGTTACTTCCAAATACTCTACCTAATATTTTATAGGAGATTCCTGTTTCAAAAGAAAACTCTTTAGCAGAAGGAGCGTGACCTAAATTTATTTTTAAATCTTGGTATTCTTTTATTATATCTTCCTTAGTGTAATTCATAATAGGTGAATACAAAAATAACTATTCCTAGCTATTGGCAAATTGGACAAAAACTGAATTTGAATAAATAAAAAAACCCCGACATTCCTGTCGGGGTTTTAAAAATGGGCAACAACATACTCTACCGCTTTTTGGGTCCCGCAATATCTGCGGGACGAAGGTGGGCTTAACTTTAATGCGTTCTGAAAAATTACTTTGCTTTATGTAAACGGTGTTTCTTAAAGTACGCTTTCAGCTCTTCAAAATTCATGTTTACAATTTCCAGAGAAATCTTATCCCTGATTTCACGCATACTTTCAACTGCATCGAAAGTCTTTTTCGGTTTTTTAGATTTGGTTTTCATTTTATACAATTTCTTTAGGTGAACGAATTTCAAGTGAAGGGTATCCAAGGCGAATGTTTACGGAATTATATCCTCTTATACGATAAATATTTACAATATGTTTAAAATTCCAGCTAACTAAGATATCTACACGATTAACAGTAGCAACAGCTATGTGCAAACAGTCGTTCCGGCTTGTCTTACCTACTACCTTTTCTGTAATATATGTATCGGCAAGTTGAACCGCATCTTTGGTGATTTCAACATATTCAATATGGCTTTTAGGTATAGAAGCAAAAAAATCCCGAATTTCCTTTCTTGCTTTAGATAGTTCACTTTCAGTAATCTCAGATATTACACATTTTATTTGACCTAGTTTTATTTTTTCAAATAGAATTGTAGAGTGTTCTTCAAACTCAATATCGAAAACACCCCCTATTACTGAGGTGTCTATGTAAAATCTTTGAATCATATTTTACAAAGTTAAAGAAAAATAGTGAAAAAATGAGCATAAAAAAACCCCAACATTCCTGTCGGGGTTTAAAAGTGGGCAACAACATACTCTACCGCTTTTTGGGCAGTACCATCTGCGAAGGCGGTCTTAACTTCTCTGTTCGGAATGGGAAGAGGTGAACCCCGCTTCTATAGTCACCCTAAGATGGACTAATAGAAATTAGCATTGAAGCTAACGGCTATTAAATAAGTTTGACATAAAGAATTAAAACACACAACAAGATCATCAGAGGACAATATAAAACAAATACTGCTCAAAAGTCTACGGGTTATTAGTACTACTCGGCTATGCCATTACTGACTTTACACCTATAGCCTATCAACGTCATCATCTTTAACGACCCTTAAAAGAAATCTTATCTTGAGGTGGGCTTCGCGCTTAGATGCTTTCAGCGCTTATCCCTTCCAGATATAGCTACTCTGCGATGCAGCTGGCGCCACAGCAGATACACCAGAGATCTGTCCAACTCGGTCCTCTCGTACTAGAGTCAGCTCCTCTCAAATTTCTAACGCCCACAACAGATAGGGACCGAACTGTCTCGCGACGTTCTGAACCCAGCTCGCGTGCCACTTTAATGGGCGAACAGCCCAACCCTTGGGACCTTCTTCAGCCCCAGGATGTGACGAGCCGACATCGAGGTGCCAAACCCCCCCGTCGATGTGAGCTCTTGGGGAGGATCAGCCTGTTATCCCCGGCGTACCTTTTATCCTTTGAGCGATGGCCCTTCCATGCGGAACCACCGGATCACTATATCCGCCTTTCGGCTCTGTTCGGCTTGTCTGCCTCACAGTCAAGCACCCTTATGCTATTGCGCTCTACGTACGGTTACCAAGCGTACTGAGGGTACCTTTGAAAGCCTCCGATACTTTTTTGGAGGCGACCACCCCAGTCAAACTATCCACCAAACACTGTCTCCCGTGGTTACGGGATTAGACTTCAAATAAACGAAAAGTGGTATTTCACTGTTGACTCCACCACGGCTAGCGCCGCAGCTTCAAAGTCTCCCACCTATGCTACATATCATTCACCCAAAGACAATGTTAAGTTATAGTAAAGGTGCACGGGGTCTTTCCGTCCCGTTGCAGGAAATCGGCGTCTTCACCGATATCACAATTTCACCGAGCTCGCGGTCGAGACAGCCATCCAGTCGTTACACCATTCGTGCAGGTCGGAACTTACCCGACAAGGAATTTCGCTACCTTAGGACCGTTATAGTTACGGCCGCCGTTTACTGGGGCTTCGATTCAAAGCTTTGTCTTACGACTAACCTCTCCTCTTAACCTTCCAGCACCGGGCAGGTGTCAGGCCTTATACTTCATCTTTCGATTTTGCAAAGCCCTGTGTTTTTGTTAAACAGTCGCTAGATGCATTTCTCTGCGGCCCTCCTTTCGAAGGGCACCCTTTCTCCCGAAGTTACAGGGTTATCTTGCCTAGTTCCTTAACCGCGGCTCACTCGAGCACCTCAGGATATTCTCCTTGACTACCTGTGTCGGTTTACGGTACGGGTTGCTTTTACCTGAAGCTTAGAGGGTTTTCTCGGAAGTCTGATTAGGGTCATTATCCACTTGCCCGAAGGCTCATGGTACTATCGGCTTCAGCACAGGCGGTGGATTTGCCTGCCGCCCGTATACCTTTGCTTTTTAACCTCCTATTCCGTCAGGAGGCAGACCTTTCACTACTCCGTCACCCCATCGCAGTAAAGCAAGTACTGGAATATTAACCAGTTGTCCATCGACTTATCCGTTCGGATTCGCCTTAGGCCCCGACTAACCCTGAACCGATTAACGTTGTTCAGGAAACCTTAGTCTATCGGTGTGCGGGTTTCTCACCCGCATTATCGTTACTTATGCCTACATTTTCTTTTCCAAACGCTCCAATACCTCTTACGAGGCACCTTCTGCGCCGTTTGGAATGCTCCCCTACCACTAACGCATTGCTGCGCCGTTCATAGCTTCGGTAGTATGTTTTATGCCCGTTTATCTTCCACGCCCAACCGCTCGACCAGTGAGCTGTTACGCACTCTTTAAATGAATGGCTGCTTCCAAGCAAACATCCTGGCTGTCAGTGCAGTCAGACCTCGTTAGATGCAACTTAACATACATTTGGGGACCTTAGCTGATGATCTGGTTTGTTTGCCTCTCGTCCCAGGACCTTGGCGCCCAGAGACTCACTCCCGATTATATGTCGTAGCATTCGGAGTTTGTCAGGGTTCGGTAGGCGATGAAGCCCCCTAGCCCAATCAGTAGCTCTACCTCTACGACAATTCAATCGAGGCTGTTCCTAAAAACATTTCGGGGAGTACGAGCTATCTCCCAGTTTGATTAGCCTTTCACCCCTATCCACAGTTCATCCGAGAACTTTTCAACGTTCACCAGTTCGGACCTCCATCCCGTGTTACCGGAACTTCATCCTGACCATGGATAGATCACAAGGTTTCGCGTCTACCCCCACTAACTGTACGCCCAGTTAAGACTTGCTTTCGCTTCGGCTGCTTGCGTTCACGCAATTAACCTTGCTAGTGAGGTGTAACTCGTAGGCTCATTATGCAAAAGGCACGCTGTCACCCCATAAAGGGGCTCCAACTGCTTGTAAGCGTATGGTTTCAGGTTCTATTTCACTCCTCTATTCGAGGTTCTTTTCGCCTTTCCTTCACAGTACTTGTTCGCTATCGGTATCTTATGAGTATTTAGCCTTACCGGATGGTGCCGGCAAATTCCCACAGGGCGTCTCCGACCCCGCGGTACTCAGGATACTACTAGGTAATAAGTGAAATTCGTGTACGGGGCTATCACCTCCTATGGCGTTTCTTTCCAGAAACTTCCACTTTCCACTTATAGTCCACATTGTAGTCCTACAACCCCTGCGTGGCCTTAACCACACAGGTTTGGGCTGTTCCCCGTTCGCTCGCCACTACTTGGGGAATCATTATTTATTTTCTCTTCCTCTGGGTACTTAGATGTTTCAGTTCTCCAGGTTGGCACTTTCGTGCTGCACCTTCAATGCAGCGGGTTCCCCCATTCAGAAATCTTCGGATATAACGGTTATTCGGCACCTTCCCGAAGCTTATCGCAGCCTATCACGTCTTTCATCGCCTATAAGATCCAAGGCATCCACCATACGCCCTTAAGTAACTTTCTTACTAAAATTTGTTTTACATTGACCTCTGTTTATAGATCATTGTTGTATTTTTTAATTCAATATGTCAAAGAACACTCATCAAACTTACAACAGTTTGACGTTGTGGATAATATCGGAGTCGAACCGATGATCTTCCTGCACGTTTGCAGGATGCTCTACCTTTGAGCTACTTTCCTATTTTTTATTTCAAGTACCATCCCATGCGTTCACGGGATTTTGTGGAGAATATCGGAGTCGAACCGATGACCCCCTGCTTGCAAAGCAGGTGCTCTAGCCAGCTGAGCTAATTCCCCAAAGACGAGTTCGTTTACTTAGGCAGAGCTTTTCTGCTTTAGTAGTCCCGGGCAGATTTGAACTGCCGACCCCTACATTATCAGTGTAGTGCTCTAACCAACTGAGCTACGGGACTGTATATGGCTAGTGGCTATTAGCTAAGGTGCTAATGGCTGATCTAATCAATTGCCCGCTACAATACCCGCTGTGCCGTTTAGGTTACAGGGTTATCTCGCATTGGGAAAAATTAAAGAAGTAAGATAGCGGAACAAACGAAATCAATTCGCTCTAAAAAGGAGGTATTCCAACCGCACCTTCCGGTACGGTTACCTTGTTACGACTTAGCCCCAGTCATTGGTTTTACCTTAGGCAACGCCTCGCGGCAATCAACTTCAGGTACCCCCAACTTCCATGGCTTGACGGGCGGTGTGTACAAGGCCCGGGAACGTATTCACCGCGCCATTGCTGATGCGCGATTACTAGCGAATCCAACTTCAAGAGGTCGAATTGCAGACCTCTATCCGAACTGAGACCGAATTTAGAGATTAGCATCTTGTTACCAAGTAGCTGCCCATTGTTTCGGCCATTGTAGCACGTGTGTAGCCCTGGACGTAAGGGCCGTGATGACTTGACGTCGTCCCCACCTTCCTCACTGCTTACGCAGGCAGTTCCACTAGAGTCCCCGACATTACTCGCTGGCAACTAATGGTAGGGGTTGCGCTCGTTACAGGACTTAACCCAACACCTCACGGCACGAGCTGACGACAGCCATGCAGCACCTAGTTTCGTGTCCTTTCGGAAAGCTCCCTTTCAGGAGCGGTCACTAACTTTCAAGCCCAGGTAAGGTTCCTCGCGTACCATCGAATTAAACCACATGCTCCTCCGCTTGTGCGGGCCCCCGTCAATTCCTTTGAGTTTCAACCTTGCGGTCGTACTCCCCAGGTGGATTACTTAACGCTTTCGCTTTGACACGTACGCTAACGCGCACACATCTAGTAATCAACGTTTACGGCGTGGACTACCAGGGTATCTAATCCTGTTTGATCCCCACGCTTTCGTGCCTCAGCGTCAGTTGTAGTGTTGTGAACTGCCTTCGCAATGGGTGTTCTGTGTCATATCTAAGCATTTCACCGCTACACGACACATTCCATTCACATCCAATACACTCAAGAATAATAGTATCAATGGCAGTTCTACAGTTAAGCTGTAGGTTTTCACCACTGACTTATCATTCCGCCTACGCACCCTTTAAACCCAGTGAATCCGGATAACGCTTGGATCCTCCGTATTACCGCGGCTGCTGGCACGGAGTTAGCCGATCCTTATTCTTACAGTACCATCAACCCTCGTAGAAACGAGGGGTTTTTTCCCGTACAAAAGCAGTTTACAATCCGTAGGACCTTCATCCTGCACGCGGCATGGCTGGTTCAGGCTTGCGCCCATTGACCAATATTCCTTACTGCTGCCTCCCGTAGGAGTCTGGTCCGTATCTCAGTACCAGTGTGGGGGTAAATCCTCTTAGAACCCCTACCCATCGTAGCCTTGGTGAGCCGTTACCTCGCCAACTAGCTAATGGGACGCATGCCCGCCTTTAACCGCCGGAGCTTTAATTGCAAAATGATGCCATTTCGCAGTGTTATGGGGTATTAATCCCGATTTCTCGGAGCTATTCCCCAGTTAAAGAAAGGTTGCATACGTGTTACGCACCCGTGCGCCGGTCGCCAGCGAGTATTGCTACCCCTGCTGCCCCTCGACTTGCATGTATTAGGCCTGCCGCTAGCGTTAATCCTGAGCCAGGATCAAACTCTCCATTGTATGTTTGAGTTTATCCTAACTATTGCATTCCTGCATTAATTATAGAAATTATTTTGGAATTGACTTCTAATTGTTTCACCTGAATAAAACCAGGTGGACAATCTTGCCCGCTATCTTTTCTTCTTCAATACTTCAAAGAACTTTCTGTATATTTATCTCGCTATTACTAGTGAGTTTTACATTCTATTCTGTTACCTTATTTTTCTAAAGGGCTGCAAAGATACACACGTTTTTGATATCTGCAACATTTTCTGAAAAATATTTTTTCAGAGGTAATGTTTGTAAGTCCATTCTTTGCTTTTTAGGCTTCTGCTGAAAGTATTAGTTTCTGCGGAGTTTGGAACTTACCGTGTGGCTTTGGTTACCTTTATTTTTCGATGAACGTTGTTTTTAAGGGGACGCAAAAGTAATACTTGTTTTCATTCCAACATACGTTTGGGTTCACAATTATTCAACATACTTATTAACTTACTGTATATCAGGCAAATAATTTTAAGAAGCCCTGTTATATTTTTCATTTATGAATACAGAAATGGGGTGATTACCGTTTTTGACCGTGTATTGTTCAGCCTCAAAACCCCTCTTTAACGGCACTGCTATATACTTACAAGCGGCTATTCACGCGCTTTTTGGAGGTTTTAGATCGGCACTATAAGCTTTTGTTGCTTAGATTTCTACGCTACACTATATAAGAATAGCCTTGCTTCTTATATATAAGATATGGGCATTCTAGTTTTACCTACTTTTGCGAAAACATATATATATACACATGAAAAAACAAATAACAACCTTGTACGAGTATCAAAAGTGGGCAAACACAAGGATTTTAGAGGCTATGGCTCAACAAACGGAACAGGATGAAAAATGCTTAGAGTTAATGGCGCACATACTATTAGCTGAATTGGTATGGTATTCAAGAATAGAAAGCAAGCCAGAACTTCCGGTATGGGCAAAGAAAACATTGAATGAATGTAAGGAGATGAGCACAGCTAATAACATGCTATTAGCCGGCCTTGTTGCAAAACAAACAGAAGAATCGCTTAACCGCACTGTTGATTATACCAATACAAAAGGCAATAAATACACCAATACAGTTGGACAGATTTTAACCCATTTGGTAAACCACTCTACCTATCACCGTGGGCAAATTATAGAAAAGCTAAAAGGCAAAATACCTGTAATGCCTATTACAGATATGATTGCGTTTATGAGAGAGAACTAAAAAATCGCTCGCTAAAGGCGCAGAGTGCAGTAGCTACAGTGGCTTAGCGCCTTAGCGAGAGATTTGTTTACTAATCCTTTTATCTTTGTTTACTGAACTCATAAACCCTCCTTATGAAAAATTGCTTGCTTCTTTCTATCGTTACTGTGGCACAAGTATCAATATCCACGGTATTTGCACAAGTAAAGCCTGATGTATCAAAAGTTGGTGGAACTAATTTTGATGTGGCCAACTGCATAATACAAAGTAAAGATGGCGGCTACGCTATAACAGGAGAAACCTATTCGCATGGCGCCGAGGGCGAAGACGTATATGTAGTAAAACTAAATTCGGCCGGCAATGTAAAATGGACAAAAACCATTGGTGGAAAGGGTAATCAATATGGTTATTCCATACTTCAAACTAAAGACGGGGGTTACTCGGTAATAGGCGAAACCTTTGCTGACAGTGCTAAAGGAGAAGATATATACCTAGTGAAATTAGATTCAGCAGGCCATCTTAAATGGACAAAAAATGTTGGCGGAATAGGCGACCAGTATGGTTATTCAGTAGTTGAAACATACGATGGTGGCTATGCTATAACCGGAGAAACCTCTGCTAAAAGTGGGGGCAATGAAGATATCTACCTTATAAAGTTAGATGCAGAAGGTGCTTTAAAATGGACCCGAACCATTACCGGACAAAAGCATGGGCATGGATATCCAGTCATTCAAACTAAAGATGGAGGCTATGCCATAGGAGAATATCAAAAGGATTCTTCCACCTATAATAACAAACATTATACTTTCTCTATTCTAAAATTAGATTCGGCAGGCCATTCGCAATGGACCAAAACCCTTGGCGGAGGCGTTGGTAGATCACCTTATTATATTATACAAACCAAAGATGGGGGCTATGCCATTACAGGAGTCACTTATTTATTTGGGCAAGGCAATGGCGATGCCTATGTAATAAAACTAGATGCGGCAGGCAACCTACAATGGAGAAAAACGGTAGGGGGAAAAGGAAAAGATATTGGATTCTCTATAATTCAAAGTGCCGATGGAGGCTATGCTGTAACAGGAGCTACTAACTCTTCGGGAGTAGGAAACTATGATGTATATGTAATGAAATTAGATACAGCCGGCAATACTAAATGGACTAAAACCCTTGGCGAAGCAGGAGATGATGAAGGTCAATCGATAATACAAACCAGTGATGGGGGCTATGCTATTGGAGGATTTACCAATGCTGATAAAACAAGCAATTATAACTTTTACGCCATTAAGCTGGATGCCCTTGGTAACGTGCAGTGGACCAAGGCTATTGGGGACGATAAGCACTGATTTGTCATATTAATTTTACATTAGAAATACTATAAGTATATAAAAATACTATAGAAATTATATTATCTTCGCTGGCTGAATTTAATTTTTCGCCATGAAAAAAATTTTAATCTACGTTATCCCTCTCCTTTTTAATCTCCCGATACTAGTTAATGCACAGCAGCAAGGAGGAGGAAAAGCTAATATGGCATTTAGCAATTCCATCATCGAAACCAAAACAGGAGGCTTTACTTTAACCGGAAAAACTTATTCTGCCGGGGGCGACGTGGAAGATGTTTATGTAGTAACATTAGATGAAAAAGGCAATGTACTATGGACCAAAACTATTGCCGGAAAGCACGATCAATCAGGCAATGTTATTATACAAACCAAAGATGGGGGCTATGTATTAACAGGCCAAGCCTATTCTACCGACTGGAGCGGCGAAGATGTTTATGTAGTGAAGTTAGATGCCCAGGGTAATATTACATGGACCAAAGCCATTGGCGGCTCGGATGATGAGTTTGGTTACTCTATAACCCAAACAAACGACGATGGATACATTATAACAGGCGCCATCTCCTCTAAAGAAGGCGAAGGTGAAAATATATATATAGTTAAATTAGATGCGTCAGGCAACACTGTATGGAACAAAACCATTACTGGAAAGCCATTTGCCCATGGGGCGGCCATTGTACAAAATAAAGACGGAAGCTATACCATAGGAGGATACAAGGCTGCTACTGCCGATGCACATAACAAAGCAGACCATTTTGATTTTTATATAACAAAAATAGATTCTACAGGCAATACGATATGGGACAAAACCATTGGCGGAGCCGGTAGCAAATCAAACTATTCCATGATTCAAACCAGCGATGGCGGATATGCGATAACAGGGGCTATTGACTCTTCAGTTGTTAGTAATGAAGACGTGTATGTGGTTAAATTAGATGGAGAAGGTACTGTGCAATGGACAAAAACCGTGGGTGGAAACCAAAAAGACATTGGCACCGCTATTATACAAAACAAAGATGGAGGCTATGCCATAGCAGGAGCCACCAAGTCGTCAGGTGCAGGCAGTTTTGATGTATACGTAATAACATTAGATGAAAAAGGCAACGTGGTATGGACAAAAACCATTGGCGGAGAAGGTGACGATGAAGGCGAATCAATAGTACAAACTCAGGATGGAGGCTATGCCATTGGCGGATTTACCAATGCTTACAAAACAAGCGACTATAACTTTTACGCCATTAAGTTAGACGCCCAGGGCAATGTACTATGGACCAAAGCCATTGGTAAAGAGGGGCACTGATAATAATGATGCACCCTATTCCGGCTTTTTATAATCTGCCCACCGTGCCGGGTCTTGCGGTGTATCTACCGGCACAATATTTACCCTTATAGGCACATTATTATAGTTTTTTACCCTATCCATTTCGTATTGCAAATTTTTAAAGAACATTCCCAGCAGTTTATTTAATACCGGCTCGCTTCCTTTTTTGGCTTTAGCCAGAGCCAAGTCTAACAAATCGTCCTTTATGTTTCTATAAGAAATATCTCTCATGTTTTCTGTTTGTTCTGCATAAACTCTATCTTCTTTTAGCCAGCGGTAATGGGTACTTGGCGCTATTTTTGTCAGCTTAGCAGCCTTTCTAATATTTCCGTAATTGGCTTCCAAGGCTTTAATCATCATTTCCTTTTGCTTGGCAGTACTTGTAAGGTTTCGCTTTTCCATCTGCTTAAAATTTTCTGCAATTATACATACTCAAATAGTGGTTTACTATAAAGTCAATGAGAAGTCATTGACTTTATATCGCAATGCTGAAGGGTTTCAATTTGTGAAACATTTGCTACGCATTTATATGGATAAGTGAAATGCAACACCGAAAAAACAGCAGGTTGCATCTGTCCAATTATGCAATGGTAAAGGGATATACAAGGTATGCAACACTTTTTAATTTCGTGCAAAAGCGTTGCATTTCAAAAAAATAAAATTGCAATTTTTTTGAAGGGAGAAAGGGTTACGTCACTGCGAGGAACGAAGCAGTCTTGCCCATTAGTAAGATTGCTTCGTTCCTCGCAATGACGAGAGGGCGCTATCTATCTTTCCGCTATTGTTTTAATCTGCTCTAAAAAAGCAGGCATGCCGCTTTGTGAGTGCTGTTGACGTTGTTCATCGGGAAAACCCTTTTGTGTCCAGGTAAAAAGGGTGTGGGTATCATCCACAGGAGACATATCATAAATTACCATGCCGTAATTTTCAGGTTTGTCTTCTAAGCCCGAAAAGCCGCTCCAATAGCTATACGCAATTCGCTTGTGAAAAACATTTTCTTTAATAACGCCATGGTCGCGGTACTTATGCCCTTCGTATTCTCCTTGGAAAACGATGTCGCGACCCACTTTCCAGTCGGTAAGGGTTTCGGTTCCAAAAAGGTATTCTTTAATAATTTCAGGATTGGTTAGTACATCCCAAACCTTTGCCAGGTCTGCTTTTATAACTACTGATTCCGATGCTTGTAAGTCAAGATTCATATTTTAGATTATTTGATAATTATGGAATATGGAACGCAGATGACGCAGATTGTTTATGATTAACTAAGATAAAAATCGGCGAACATCTTATTAAATCAGCGTCATCCGCGTTCCATTCTATTTTATTTGTTTATATCTATTCTCAATCCAAGTTCTTTTAACTGCTCATCACTAAGCGTTGAAGGCGTATCAATCATAGTATCTCTGCCGGCATTATTTTTCGGGAAGGCAATAAAATCGCGTATATAATCTTCGTTAGAAACTGCAATAGAGCAGAACCTATCGAACCCAAAAGCTATGCCACCATGCGGAGGCGCGCCATATTCAAATGCGTTTAATATAAAAGCAAACTTCTTTTCGTAGTTTTCTTTGGTAAGGCCAATAGCTCTAAACATTTTCTCTTGCTTAGCACGGTCGTGAATTCGTATAGAACCGCTAGAAAGTTCTACTCCATTAATAACAAGGTCATACGCATTGGCTCTTATTTTTCCCGGATCGGTTTCAAAATAATGCTCATCTTCTTTTTTCCACGAAGTAAAGGGGTGATGGCAGGCTACCCAACCACCGGTATCTTTATCAGCTTCCAGTAATGGGAAATCCAATACCCAAAGAGGTTTGTACATATTCTTATCGCGCAGGCCTAAACGTCCGCCTAATTCTAAACGCAATTCTGAAAGGGCACGGCGGGAAGTGGCTATATCTCCTGCAACAACCAAAATCAAATCTCCGGGCTTGGCTTCAGCAGCATCGGCCCATTTTTTCAAATCTTCAGGAGTATAAAATTTATCTACCGAAGACTTGAGAGAGCCATCCAATCCGTACTTTACATATATCAAGCCTTTAGCTCCAATCTGTGGGCGTTTTACAAATTCTATCAGTTCGTCGGTTTGCTTGCGGGTATATTCCGATGCTCCGGGAACGCTGATAGCGCCAACGTATTCAGCACTATCAATCACAGCAAAATTTTTGCCTTTTGCTGCATCGCCTAACTCATGTAATAACATTCCGAAACGAGTATCGGGCTTATCGTTGCCGTATAACTTCAAGGCATCAGCATACATCATCCGTGGAAAAGCTTCAAACTCAATATTCCGTACTTTTTTGAATACATGTTTTATCATGCCTTCAAACATATTGAGTATGTCTTCCTGCTCTACAAAGGCCATTTCACAGTCTATTTGGGTAAACTCGGGCTGACGATCCGCACGCAAATCTTCATCGCGGAAACAGCGCACAATTTGGTAATAGCGGTCGAAACCGGCCACCATAAGCAATTGCTTAAATGTTTGCGGCGATTGAGGCAGTGCGTAAAACTCACCTTGGTTAATGCTGGAAGGAACCACAAAGTCGCGTGCGCCTTCGGGTGTACTTTTAATTAAAAAAGGTGTTTCAATATCGGCAAACCCTTGCCCATCTAAATATTCACGTACAGCTTTTGCAACCTTATGACGGTTCAGTAAATTATTTTTTACAATATCTCTTCTAAGGTCGATATAGCGGTATTTCATGCGGATTTCATCGCCACCATCAGTTTCTTCTTCTAAAGTAAACGGTGGGGTTTTAGATGCATTCAATAATTCAAATGATTCAACCAATATTTCAATATCTCCGGTAGAAATGTTGGGATTCTTTTTAGAACGTTCCTGCACTTTCCCGGTTGCTTTTATAACGTATTCCCTACCCAGTGTTTTGGAATCATCGTACAGTTTCTGGCTATTAGCTGATAGGTGTTGGCTATCGGCCGTTTTAGCCGGATTCAAGAATACCAATTGAGTTAATCCGTAACGGTCGCGGAGGTCAATAAATAACATTCCGCCCTGGTCGCGGCTTCGGAATACCCAGCCACTAAGGGTTACTTCTTTACCGGCATCTTGTAGCGTGAGTTCACCGCATGTATGTGTTCTAAGCATGTTTTTTCAATAGGAGGGCGAAGTTAAAGAAATTGTGGTTAATCAAAAAATACAATGGAACGCAGATGACGCAGATATCTATGATTAATTAAGATTTTATCAGTAAACATCATAAACAATCTGCGTTCGATTTTTACAAAAACTTCTTCAAATCTTCGGGCGTATCTACTGGATAAGATTCTTTATCGGTTATTTCAACCATAACAGAATAGCCATTCTCCAGCCAACGTAACTGTTCTAACGATTCTGCTTTTTCAAGAGAGGAAGCAGGAAGTTTTACAATTTTTTCAAGCACATCAGAACGATAGGCGTAGATGCCAATATGTTTTAAAAACGGATATAGCTTAGTCCAATCTTCATCCTTAGATTCCCGTATAAAAGGTATTACCGAACGGCTGAAATAAAGTGCTTCTCCACTAACTTTTCTTGCTATTTTAACTATTCCCGGATTGGTTAAATCGGCTTTATCTGTTAGCTTATGCGCCAATGTCGAAATATGTATATTTTTATTCTCGAAACTTTTTATAACCTTATTAATTTGTTCAGGGTGGATGAAAGGCTCATCTCCTTGTATGTTTACAACCACATCGTATTTGTCCTTTCCTATTTTTTCTAACACTTCAAAGCAACGATCAGTACCACTTGGATGTTTGGAGGATGTCATAATGGCATCTCCACCAAAACTTTCTACTTCATCCATTATACGCTGGTCGTCGGTAGCTACAAAAACAGCAGAGAGACCATGACATTGCTTAGCCTGTTCATACACGCGTTGGATCATGGTTTTACCTTTTATATAAGCCAAAGGTTTGCCCGGAAAACGGGTAGATGCGTAACGGGATGGAATGATACCTACTATTTTCAAAATAAATAGTTTTTACAAAATTATGATTGGGTTGAAAGTATTTCTTTCCTCAACAAATTTAATGCAGTATTAGCTGTCATTTGAATATTCCGCAATCTGTGGTTTGCATATTGAAACTTTTTACTGAATACTCTTTGTGGAGTTGCAATAGCTATCCACACCATGCCAACAGGCTTTTCGGGTGTACCTCCACCCGGACCTGCTATTCCTGAAACAGCAATGGAATAATCTGTATTGAACTTTTTACGTACAGCAGATGCCATCTGTTCAACTACTTCTTGCGATACTGCACCTCTTGTTTCCAATACTTCTTTACTAACACCCAATTCCTGTGTTTTTATTTCGTAAGCATACGCCGTTATAGACCCCTTATAATAATCCGAACTTCCTGAAATAGATGTTAGGAGATAGGAGATATATCCACCAGTACAGCTTTCAGCAAGAGAGACGGTTTGCTTGTTCTTTTTCAATAATACACCTACAAGCTCTTCTAAAGTATCCTTCTCATATCCAAAAATATAGTCACCTACTAAAGCTTTTAGCTCTGTTATTTTTCGGTCTATGTTTTTTTCTAATACATTTTTATCGGAACCATTTGTACTAAGCCTAAGCCGCACCATTCCTATGGATGGAAGATACGCAAGCCTAATTCCATCCTGCGCCAATGAACTTTCCCAAGCAGCAATTTTTTCAGCCAATGCAGATTCTCCTATGCCTATTGTAAGCACATTTTTATGAACGATAACCGGAAGCGTAAATTGCTTTTTCAGTTTGGGTATTACCTCATCTTCCATCAAAGCTTTCATCTCATAAGGCACACCGGGCATAGAGACGTAAACTTTTCCATTTACATCAAACCACATTCCGGGAGCAGTGCCATTTTTATTTCTTAATGCGCTACAATTCTCAGGTAATTCGGCTTGTCTACGGTTAACTTCTGTTACCGGCCTTCCACGAATGGCAAATACATGCTCCACATCTTTATACGCTTCCGCATCAAACTTTAATCCTACGTTAAAATATTGGCAAAGGGTAAGTTTAGTAATATCATCATTGGTGGGGCCAAGTCCACCGGTAGTTACTATAATGTCGGCTCTTTGGGTAGCATTATTAAGCGCTTCGATAATGTGTTCAGCCTTATCAGATACGGACGTTATTTGGCAAACATGTATTCCCGCTTCATTTAGTTTAGTAGCAATAAAGGCAGAATTGGTATCTACTACTTGCCCAATTAATAACTCGTCTCCAATGGTAATTATTTCAGCTTTCATAATTTTTCAAACTACAAGTTTAGAAAAAAAGTAACTTCGAGGCATATTTACATATTTTATCATGCGGAATTTTATTTGTTCATTAGTAGCCATTTTCCTTTTATGGGGATGCCATGCTAAACCATCATCTTCAATAGAAAATACAACATCACAACATACAATAACATCTTTAAAAAACTTCAAAAAAGGGGTTGTAATTGATTCCGTCATTTGTTCTGATGATGCATCCCAAATATACTCTATTTATCTGCCGACAAAATATGACACCTCAAAAAAATGGCCCATCATTTATTTTTTCGACCCTCATGGAGTGGGTAATTTACCTGTACATATATATAAGGATTTAGCAGAGAAATATGGCTTCATTCTTGCCGGAACATATAATTCAAAGAATGGAACACCCTGGGAAAACTCTGAAAAAGCAGCACAAGCATTAATGAAAGATACCTGGATACGTTTATCCTTAGACAATAATCGTCTTTATACTTTCGGGTTTTCAGGTGGAGCAATGGTGGCGTCAATGGTGGCTATTCGTGATGGAGGAATATCAGGCGTTATAGCTTGCGGGGGCGGTTTCCCGGAACAGCACCCTCCTATAAAAGAACCTTTTTCATTTATTTCTTTTGTAGGAAATAAGGACTTTAATAATATGCCCGTAAAGCAGTTGGATAAGCTACTCGATTCTACCTCCATACCTCACCAATTAATCGTTTTTAACGGAAAACACCAATGGGCTCCGGTAACCTATATAGAAGAGGCATTTCAGTGGTTGGATGTAGATGCCATGCGCATGAAAACATTGCCTAAAAATGATTCTATGGTAAAATCAATACGGGAAAAATTTGTAAAAGAAGCGGAAGGATTCTATAAAGAAGGGAACATGGTTCAGGAGTATTACACCTACAAAAAACTACTCAATTATTTGCGTGATTTGGACGAACTGGGTAACTATGCAAACAAGGTACATGAACTAGAAAATTCAGAAAAGTTAGAAAAATATTTTACAAATGAACAAACATTCGAGGCGCAGGAAGCACAAGAGATTCTTGAATTCAGAGGTCATCTTTCTACTATGGATGAAACCTGGTGGGAAAATAAAATTTCTATCATGAAAAGTATTGTTAAACATGATACCAGCTCTCCTGTGGCATTGCAAACTCAAAGAATGCTTAGTTACTTAAGCCTGGTAATGTATATGGGGGCTGACAATGAATTCAAGACTCGCAATTACTCCGCAGCATCTTATTTTGTAGGACTTTATGCCTTAGTAGACCCTCAAAACCCGGAGCACAGCTATTTGAGTGCATCTTTAGATATGATGGACCATGAATCGGCCAAAGCATTAAGCATGTTAAAGGAGGCTGTTAAACTTGGTTTCTCTGACTCCAGAAGATTAGAACAGGATTCTAATTTTGTCAGCCTCCATAACTCGAAGGAATACAAAAAACTATTGCAAGAAATAGCTGATAAGCCAGAGAGGCTGGATATGACGAAGTAGTAATTATTTCATAAAGTATTGCAATGAAAAAAATAGTATTCAATCTTCTTTATAACACATTGCTGTCTAAAAATTTTATTTTGCCTTTCAAAAAGGGGATTCGATATATCTTTTTATTTCACGATGTTTCTGATATTTCAAGTTTACATAACTATCCCGTTTATTCGACAGACTTTACGATTTTTAAAAATAATATTGAATGGATTCAAAATAATTTTGAAATTGTTGATCTTAACAAATTAACTACTGCAGATTATCAGGACTCTCATCATAGAAACCTTGCATCCGTTGTTTTTGATGATGGGTTCTATTCTATTTTAGAATCTGTATTCCCCTACCTCAATAAGAAAAAAATCCCTTTCGCAATATTTGCCAATCAAACAGCAATTCAGGAAAACTGGTTATGGTGCAGTAATTTATTTATGGCTAAGAAACAAAATAATATTAAGTATTTTGAAAAGACTTTTGAAAAGATAGTCGAAAATAATAAGTTATCATTTGAAAGATTTCTTGATGACCCGGTTACTTTTATATGCGAATCTAAATTACCAAATGATGATTATTTAATTTTTCGTGAGCCTGAATACGAACAGAGTAAAGTATATCTTGATGAGAATGACATTAAATTTTTGTTTTCAGAAGGGGTGATTATCGGAAATCATACCAAGACCCATAAACATCTTTCTACTTGTACTAATGAAACTATACGGCAAGAAATTATGGAAAATAAGGAATACTTGCAGCGTTTATTAAATTCTGAAATCAACCATTTTGCCATTCCTTTTGGATTTCATACAACGTATAATGATTATGCCCTTAAAATTGCACACGAAGCCCATTCATTTGTATACGACACCACAAAGAACTATTTGAAATTTTCAAATCAAGACCTTATTCCACGGGTTGGATTAAGAAATGAAAATAAATCGAAAATATTATCCTACATTAATTATCCTTTAATTAGAAACCTTAAGTAAACTGAAGTTCTATGGAAAATATGGAATTTGAATTCAAAAAAATAACCACAGATGAAAACCTTGAGCGCTTTTCAGAACTTATGTATTCATGTTTTAACCTCAAGTTAGATGCTTCATTTTTTAAATGGAAATATTTCGATAATCCTGCCGGGCATGCCATAGCTTACGAGGCTCTTTATAATGGAAAGACGGTTAGTTCTTATGTTATAATACCTGAATTATATTGGATTGATGGTGCTGTAAAAAAAATATATCAGTCAGTAGATACTATGACCCACCCTGATTTTCAAAGAAAAGGATTATTTGTAAAATTGGCCCAAATGGCTTTCCAAGATGCACTAATTCAAGATAAGGAGCTTTTAATAATTGGGTTCCCCGGTTCTCAATCTTATGGAGGATTTGTAAATAAACTCAATTGGAAATTACTTCATAATGCCAACTATACATTTTTACCAAACATTCTCTTCACCATCAGGAATTGTACTAAAGCAAACAATACTGCTTCTATTATCAAATTTAATGAAGTGACTGATATGCTTTCTAATTACCTTCAAACAATACAGCCACATACAATGGTTTCAAAGGTATTTAACAAAGAAATATTTTATTGGGAAACATTCAACAATCCACGATCTAAATATAACGTAATTGGAATAATTAAGAATAGTGAACCACTTGGTGTTTGTGTTTACGAAGTAGACTATAAAAATACTTGCTTAATAAGTTGGTTGCATTTTAAAGATAAGCTGAATTATAAAATCCATACCTCTGATTTTTTGCAATATATTTTTAAGGAAACAAAAATCAAATACATTTATACCTGGAATGCACAAGCACCCATTTTATCTGAAGCTTATACAAAGTGTGGGTTCCTTACAAATCCATTTAAGAAAGGCCCTTTTCATTCAAAAATACCATTTATTATTTATGAACAAGGCTTTAGTAAAGATAGTGTGATCGGAATTTTTGAAAATTACGATTTTCAACCTATTATGTTGGATTAAATCTACCTATCTCAAACTCTTATTAATATCCTTTAGCTTTTCTGTTCCAGGGCAAAGCACATCTTGGGTAAGCTTGTTTAAAGGAGTATCGGTAGTGTTAAGCAGAGTATGTAAATCTTTTGATTGCTCGTTAATATACACTAAGCCGGTAAGAATTTCTCCTTTGCTCTTAGCATTTTCTAAAGCAGTCATAGCAGAAAGCCTGTTTTGCGGATCCCACTTTTGTTCCAGCTTATGTAATTGAATTAATGAACCATCATGCATCACCACTGACTTGGTTGTACCCTCATCATAGCTGGTAGTAATTTCTGTTTTATGCGGAACAAAATCAAGGGTAGATGTAGCCTCCTGATGTTCGCGTACAAAGTCATACGATTTGGTAGAGCCTACATTATTATTGAAAGTTACACAAGGAGAAATAACATTTAAGAATGCAAATCCATTGTGTTTAATGGCAGCTTTAATAAGCGGAACCAATTGATTCTTATCGCCCGAAAAACTTTGAGCTACAAAGGTAGCGCCCAGTTCAAGAGCAAGGCTGGCAAGGTCGATAGATTGAAATTGGTTTACATTTCCGGCTTTATTTTTTGAACCTTCATCAGCGGTAGCTGAATCTTGCCCTTTGGTAAGTCCATAGCAACCATTATTCATCACTATGTAAATCATCTTCAGGTTACGACGGATAACATGTATAAACTGCCCCATTCCAATAGAAGCAGTATCACCATCGCCCGAAACACCAAGGTATATAAGGTCTTTATTAGCCATGTTAGCACCGGTAGCCACCGATGGCATACGACCATGCACAGAATTAAATCCGTGTGAGTTATTTAAAAAGTACGCGGGTGTTTTAGAAGAACAACCTATGCCCGACATTTTTGCCACTTTATGCGGCTCAATATTGCTTTCGAAACAAGCCTGCACAATGGCAGCACTAATAGAATCGTGCCCACAACCAGCACACAAGGTAGAAATGGAACCTTCGTAATAATCGGAAGTATAACCCAGTTCATTTTTAGGTAATTGCGGATGGCGGAATTTAGGACGTGCGTAGGACATAATTTGATGATTTGATGATTTGATGATTTGGTAATTTGATAATTTGGTGATTCAGTAAAACATGATATTTCATTATCAAATTATCAAATCATCAAATCTGTTTTTTTGTTTTTTTAATCAGTTTCTTTTCTATTCCTTTTACAATGCAATCAGCCGTAATTGGCAATCCATCATAATTAAGAACAGGTATCAATTTTTTAGAAGAAGCGCCTAACTCAACTAGCAAAAGGCTTCTCATTTGTGCATCGCGGTTTTGTTCTACTACAAAAACTTTATCGTGTGCATCAATAAATTCTTCTACAGTCTTATTAAATGGGAATGACTTGATGCGTAAAGCATCCACATAAATTCCCTTTTCTTTTAATAGGTCTATTGCCTCTTCTGCCGACTGGGTAGATGTTCCGTAGAATATTATTCCATGATCGCATTTATTTTCAGCATTGTACACTTGCGGAGCAGGAACATAACTTTTCGCAGTTTCAAACTTCTTCAAAAGTCTTTCCATGTTACGTATGTAAGGTGCACCTTCTTCGGTGTAAACAGCATACTCATCGCGCGATGTACCTCTGGTTACAAATGCTCCTCTGGTAGGGTGTGTAGCAGGAATAGTACGATAAGGTATACCATCATCGTCTTCATCTAAATAACGGCCGTATCTTGCATTTTGAAGATTTTCCAGATCATCGAAAGTAAGTACTTTACCTCTTTTGAATTCCCTCTTTTCATCCCATTCCAATTGTTCGCAAACGTGATCATTCATTCCTAAATCAAGGTCTGTCATTACCATTACAGGAGTTTGTAATTCCTCCGCCAAATCAAAGGCATCGGCGGTCATTTCAAAACATTCTTTTGGGGTAGATGGAAACAATAAAACATGCTTGGTATCTCCGTGAGAAGCATAAGCTGCTTTCATCACGTCTGATTGCTGCACACGTGTAGGCATTCCGGTAGATGGACCTGAACGTTGAACATCCACAAGCACTACAGGAATTTCAGCATAGTATGCCAAGCCCAAAAATTCATTCATCAAAGAAAGACCCGGACCGCTAGTAGCAGTAAAGGCTCTTGCACCGTTCCAGTTGGCACCTATTGCCATACCAATGGCAGCTAATTCATCTTCCGCCTGAACGATGGCGAAGTTATGTTTACCATCTTCGGCAATTCTTAATTCGTGGCAATAATCGCCAAATGCTTCAGCAACCGAGGTGGAAGGAGTGATAGGATACCATGCCGCAAAAGTGGCTCCGGCATATACCGCACCCAATCCGCAGGCAGCATTGCCTTCCATCATAATAAGGTTGTCGGTCAGCTTGCGCCTTTCAACACGTATTTCGAGTGGATATTTAAAATTGGCTTTAACATAGTCAGAACCTAATTTTAATGACTTGATGTTAGGCGCAATCAATTTTTCTTTTCCGGCAAATTGCTCGGATATAAGGCTCTCTAACACTGAAAATTCAATATCCAAAAGGGCTGAAAGTGCGCCCACATACATAATGTTTTTAAACAAAAGGCGTTGGCGCGGATCGGAAAATTCTTTATTACACATTTCCATAAATGGAATGCCTATGTAATTAATATCTTCCCGGATATATTCTGCATGAAGCTTTTTGCTGCTATCGTAAAGCAGGTATCCACCCGATTTTATTGATTTAATATCGTTCAATAGACTTTGGGCGTTTACTCCCACCATCATATCAATACCATCACGGCGGCCCAAGTAGCCTTTTTCATTTACCCTAACTTCATACCAGGTTGGCAAACCTTGTATGTTAGAAGGGAAGAAGTTTTTAGGACTAACATATAGTCCCATCCGGAAAATAGATTTTGTAAAAAGAAGATTTGCACTTGCCGAACCGGTTCCGTTAACGTTCGCAAACTTTACTACAAAGTCGTTTACTTTATCAAGCCCTACCATACTTTACTGGCTTTAGTTGTATTATAAATAAATTTCTGCATATCCCAAGCTGCGGTGGGGCAGCGTTCCGCACATAAACCACAATGCAAACACACATCCTCATCTTTTACCATTACCCGTTTGGTTGGTAAAATATCCGACACATAAAGGTCTTGTGATTTGTTTGTGGAAGGAGCTTTTAAATGCTTACGCAAATCATTTTCATCCTCCATATTATCTGTAAAGGTGATACAAGACGTAGGACATACATCCACACAGGCATCGCACTCAATACATTTATTTTCGGTAAACACGGTTTGAACATCACAGTTAAGGCAGCGTTCCGCTTCTTTAAATCCGGTTGCAACATCAAACCCAAGTTCCACTTCACGCTTGCGATCCTTCAAGGTCATTTTCTTTTCGGCATGTGGGACTTTATATCTCACATCGGGTACTACTTGGTTATCGTAGCTCCATTCGTGTACACCCATTTTAGTACTTACCAAATTGGTATATGGTGAAGGACGTTTATTAATGTCCTCGCCTTTGCACATTAAATTGATAGATACAGCGGCATGGTGCCCGTGGGCTACTGCGGTAATTACGTTTTTAGGACCAAATGCAGCATCGCCACCAAAAAATACTTTTGGGTTGGTAGATTGAAATGTAGTTTCATTAACTACTGGCATATCCCATTTGTCGAACTCAATGCCAAGGTTGCGTTCAATCCATGGATAAGCATTTTCCTGACCGATAGCAACCAACACATCATCCGCTTCTATAAATACTTCCGGTTCTCCGGTAGAAACTAATTTACGCTTTCCGTTTTCATCCTTTACAGCATGCACTTTATCAAAAGTCATGCCTTTCAGTTTTCCGTTTTCTACTATAAATGCCTTTGGTACGTGGTTATCTATAATTGGAATATCTTCATGAATAGCATCTTCTTTTTCCCAAGGCGAAGCTTTCATTTCGGCAAAAGGGCTACGGACCAATACTTTTACTTGCTCACCACCTAAGCGGCGTGCAGTACGGCAACAGTCCATAGCGGTATTTCCACCACCAAGCACTATTACCTTTTTACCAATTTTAGTAATATGTTCAAATGCAACGCTGGCCAACCAGTCAATACCAATATAGATATTGGCGGCTCCTTCTTTACGGCCCGGTGCATCAGGAAGGTCTCTGCCTCTTGGCGCTCCACAACCTACAAAAATGGCATCGTAGTTTTTATCTAAAAGACCTTTTAAGCTATCAATACGGGTATTAAACTGAGTTACTACGCCCATATCAAGTATATAATTCACTTCTTCATTCAATACGGTTTCTGGCAGACGGAAAGAAGGTATCTGGCTACGCATAAAACCTCCACCGGCTTTTTGTTCATCGTAAATATGAAGTTCATAACCTTGAGGCGCAAGATCGCGGGCAACGGTTAATGCTGCTGGGCCCGCTCCTACCAAAGCTATTTTTTTACCATTCTTTGCCGGAATTTTAGGCATGAACTTTTTTACATCATCCTTATTGTCGGCTGCAACCCTTTTAAGGCGGCAAATAGCAACGGGCTGTTCCTCCACACGCACGCGCCTGCAAGCAGGTTCGCAAGGGCGATCGCAGGTTCTACCGAGAATGCCTGGAAATACGTTCGATTCCCAGTTTACCATGTATGCCTCGGTATACTTTCCCTCAGCTATTAGCCTTATGTATTCGGGTACGGGAGTATGTGCCGGACAAGCGTACTGGCAATCGACCACTTTGTGGAAGTACTCCGGGTCTTTAATGTTTGTTGGTTTCAATTCCTTGTTTATAAGCTGATAACTACTAGCTTTTGGCCAATAGCTATGCGGGTTATTTTATTTGAGTTTCCAAAGTTATCACTTTTTGGAAGACGAATGTATGGAAAATTGAAGGAATAGAACATTGAATAGTGAATACATGAACCTACTTAATGTAGAAAAGATACCTTCAGACGAAACATTTTTATATTTTTGCAGCCCTTTTGTTAAAATTGGAGAGGTGCCTGAGTGGCCGAAAGGAGCAGTTTGCTAAACTGTCGTACGCCCAAAAGTGTACCGGGGGTTCGAATCCCCCCCTCTCCGCGGAGCAGTAAGAGTCTCTGCTTTGGATAAGTTTCAAACACAATCTTATTTAAACCTACAAAGGCTTTGCATGGTCTTGTCTATGTAGTTTCTTTTTTTACATTTGCATTCAATAATGATTCTCTAATCTTAATAAAACCTACTATGCGATTTAACTTTAAACTAGGTATTGCAACAATCACTGCTTTTTCAATGTTCATAGCATGTAAAAATTTAGGTGGTGGTTTTGATACCGATCAGGCAACAGGCATTCAATATCATTTCTTTAACCACGATGATAAGGGGGCGAAGCCGTCTATAGGAGATTATGCTGAAGTTATAGCCATGCTTAAAAATGCTAATGATTCGACAATTTATGATTCTCACCACAAACAACGAAAAGAAGATACAACTGTAACAGTAAAACTCCACTTAGAAAAAAGCTTTAATGGATGTCTTGCCGAAGGCATTACCATGATGGCAATAGGAGACAGTGCAATTTTCAAAATTAGTGCCGATTCATTTTACCTGAAAACATTCCACTCAAAGCAATTACCTGCCTTTGTAAAGGCGGGTTCTATGGTTACCTTTAATATAAAACTGGTAAGCTTTGAAACTCCCAAACAAATGTCTGATGAGATAAACAAAACAATGACAGAACGCGCAGAAATGATGGCAAAGCGCAAAGCTGATGAACCGGTACAAATTGAAAAGTATCTTACAGACAACAAAATAAAAGTGAAGCCTGAAAGTGATGGCATTTATATACTGGAAAGAAAGAAAGGAAAAGGGAAACAAATTAAAACAGGGGACTCGGTAGAAGTAAAATACACAGGCACATTATTAGATGGCACTGTTGTGGAAACATCAGATCATGGAGCTGAAAGAACCACGTTTACTTTGATTTATGGAAAAGATTTTTTCATAAAAGGATTTGATGATATTATTTCCAACCTGGAAGATGGCGGAAGCGTAAAGGCTTTAATTCCTTCTACACTGGCTTTTGGAGAACAAAAACAAAGCCATCTTATTCTTCCTTACACACCTTTAATCTATACCGTAGAAATAATTAAGGTAAAATAAGTTAGCGTCAAAACGATTTCATTAAAGCATACAACATGAAAAATATATTAAAATCTCTTATAGTGGCAACTGCAATATCACTTTGCGGTATGACCCCCAAAAGTGCCGTGGCACAAGATCAGCCTGTAACCCTACAAACTTTTTACGATCAATTATCTCCTTACGGACAATGGATTAACTATCCCGCTTATGGATATGTATTTGTACCTAATGCAGGCCCCGGATTTGTTCCTTATTCTACCGGAGGCCACTGGGCTTACACCGACCAATTTGGTTGGACATGGGCGTCTGATTATCCTTGGGGATGGGCTTGTTTCCACTATGGACGCTGGAACTATGACCAAAGCTACGGATGGTTTTGGGTGCCTGACACACAATGGGGACCGGCTTGGGTAGTTTGGAGAAACTCTGACCAATATTATGGCTGGGCTCCTTTACCTTCGGGCATAGATATTAATATTGGAATAAGTAATGGGTATGGAATTCCTGCATACCAATGGTGCTTTGTATCTAATCAATATATGGGCGATCCATATATAAACAGGTATTATATGCCACGTGGAAACAACGATATTTTTATTATGCACTCTGCCGTACTTAACAGAATGTATTTTGATGGAGGCCATCGCTATAATTACTTTGCCGGACCTGACAGATACGAAGTAGAAAGGTTTCATCGTGGCCCTATCGAGCCGGTTGTAATAAATTTCAATTCAGATCCACATCACGTTTATGGACCTCACGAAATGGGGATGTATCATCCTGTTGTAGTTCAACACGATGATGGCAGACATGATATTGTGCCTGCAAGAGCTGTAAGGATACAAGATGTGCCACAAAGGGATGCCTACCATCAACATGAAGATAATGGTAACCACCAAGGATGGAATAATAACAATGGCGGAGACCATCGCGATGATAACCATGGTGGCGATAATCATCCTAATAATAATGGTGGTAGTAATCGCGGTAACGATAACCATGGAGATGATCATCACAACGACCATCGCTAAGGATAAACAAAATATTATATTGAGAACCCCTTGCGTTATTAGTACAAGGGGTTTTTACTTAGTGTTATTTAAGTTTAGAAAATACCTTTTTGAATTCTGCTTTTATTAAAGGAGTACCCAAATTATCTATACTACCTATATGAGAATGTTTCAGCTTTTCAGGGCGTTTAAATTTTCCTTGATTTATTTCTAACCCCACTTTTTTATAGGCATCCCGGAAACTTACGCCTTGTTTTACCAAGTCATTAACGGCATCTACGCTATATAGATAAAGATATTTATTATCATTCAAAATATCTTTTTTCACTTTCATTTGCGGCAAAGCAAAAGTGAGTATCTGCAAGCAATCTTTTAATTGGCTGATTGCGGGGAATAATACTTCCTTAGTAAGCTGCATCTCTCTATGGTACCCGCTTGGTAAATTAGTTGTAAGCAAAGTAAGCTGGTTGGGTATGCCTTGTATCAGATTACACTTGCCTCTCACCAATTCAAATATATCCGGATTCTTTTTGTGGGGCATAATGCTGCTGCCGGTTGTAAGCTCTTCAGGAAAAGAAAGGAAATCAAAATTCTGAGACATATACAAACAAACATCATAAGAGAACTTGGCTAATGTTTGCGCAATAGAGGAAAGTGCAGTAGCCACCGCTTTTTCAGTTTTACCTCTCGTCATTTGGGCATACACAGAATTTACATTCAGCATATCAAACCCTATAAGCTCGGTAGTCAATTTTCTATCTAACGGGAAAGAAGAACCATAACCTGCAGCACTGCCTAACGGGTTTTTATTGCAGATGGCATAAGCCGCAGCTACTAACTCCATATCATCGCAAAAGCTTTCAGCGTATGCACCCAGCCACAATCCAAAAGATGAAGGCATGGCTATTTGCAAGTGTGTATATCCCGGCAATAAAACATCTTTATTCTTTTCGCTGAGCGAAATAAAAATTTCAAAAAGGGTTTTTACTTGCTCGCTGATAGTTTTTAATTCACTCCTTAAATAAAGTTTAACAGCCGTCAACACTTGGTCATTCCTCGATCTTCCGGTATGTATTTTTTTACCGGCATCGCCTGCAGTCTTTGTTAATTGAAATTCTATTTGAGAATGCACATCCTCTGTTCCCTCTTCAATCACAAATTTCCCTTGTTCAATTTGCTTTTCAATTTTAGCAAACCCTTCTAATACTTTTTTCAAATCAGCTGCACTTAACAAGCCAACTTTCTGTAACATTTTCGCATGTGCTTTGGAGGCAACAACATCATGCTCCGCCAAAAGCAAATCAAACTCCCGGTCTTTTCCAACGGTGAATTTTTCCACCAAGGCATCCATGCCTTTATCTTTTTGCCAGAGTTTTTTTGTCATACGTTCAGTAATTCGTTAAGCATGTTAATATATAAATCGATGCCTTCTGTTATTTCTTTTACATAAATAAATTCATCAGCTATATGAGACCTTGCAGAGTCTCCGGGGCCTATTTTCAGGCTAGGAAAAGGCATTAGTGCTCTATCAGAAATAGTGGGCGAACCATAGGTTTTTAATCCCAATTTTTCACCGGCTTTTACTATAGGATGATTTTCCGGAATGAAAGAAGGCTTCAATCTGAATGAACGGGCTTTAACGTCGCAGGAAACATTTTTGCTGATGATATCCACCACTTCTTGATTGGTATAATTTTCATTCACTCTTACATCCACCGTAAACTCGCAAGTATCAGGCACTACATTATGTTGCGCACCCGCTTTTATAATAGTGACAGTCATCTTAACCGGCCCTAAAAGGTTAGATACTTTTGGAAAAGAATAACTCTTGAACCACTCAATATCTTCTATTGCTTTATAGATAGCGTTCTCTCCTTCTTCCCGCGCAGCATGTCCCGATTTGCCATGAGCAATACAATCAAGCACCACAATGCCTTTTTCAGCAATGGCTAATTGCATGAGTGTAGGTTCGCCAACAATAGCAAAATCAATATCACTTAATAAAGGCAAAAGAGCCGATATCCCATTGATCCCAGAAATTTCTTCTTCAGCAGTAGCAGCATAAATAAGGTTGTAAGCTAGATTGGGCTTATTATAAAAATGTAAAAATGCAGCAAGCAAAGAGACTAATGCACCTCCTGCATCATTACTGCCAAGTCCATATAATTTTCCATTTTCTTCTTTAGCCTCCTGCGGATTTCTGGTATAGCTCACATTAGGTTTTACCGTATCGTGATGCGAATTAAGAAGTATGGTCGGCTTAGATTTATTGAAATGTTCATTCGTAGCCCACACATTATTCAAATGCCTTTTTACATCTACTCCTTTTTTCTTCAAAAAGGATTCAATAGCATCCGCCGTTCCTGATTCTTCCCTGCTTAAGGAAGGAATAGAAATAAGTTGCTTTAACAGCTTTATGGCTTCTGTGTGTGGCATTAGGTAAGACTTAAATGCGTTCCTTCTTTAGAACTAATTAATTTATCTATGTGTAATGCATTACCGATAATCACTTTGCTTACGCCATTCTTCATAGCATCAAAAGAGTTATCTAATTTAGGAATCATGCCTTTTGAAATTACTCCCTGACTTTTAAAAGAGCTATATGCCTCCGGTTGGATAAGGGGAATAACAGAATTTTCATCAGCAGGATTTTGCAGCACTCCGCTTTTTTCAAAGCAATAAATAAGAGTGACTTTATATATTTTACTCAATGCTTGCGCAATAGATGACGCAACAGTATCGGCATTGGTATTTAGCAATTGCCCTGAAGCATCAGCAGTAATAGGTGCTACAACGGGACAAATATTTTTCTCTAATAGATCAGCCCAATGGGTTACAGGAATTTTATCAATCAACACATCACCTACAAAACCATAATCTATAGTTCCGACGGCTCTCTTTTTTGCGGGAATCATGTTTAAGTCTGCACCACAAACACCAATGGAATCCGTGCCCATAGCCTGTAATTGTGCAACAATAGATTTATTAATTCCTGAATAAACCATGGTTATAATCTCCAACGTAGCGGCATCTGTAATTCTTTTTCCATCTACCAATTTAGACTCTATTCCTAGTTTAGTTGATAAGTCAGTCGCTAGTTTTCCGCCGCCATGAATAAGGATTTTAGGGGAATTTATTGCATGGAACTTTTTCAAAAAAACAGAAAGGTTCTCTTTCGAATCAATAACATTACCTCCTATTTTTATGATAAACAATTCTTTCATTTAGTTACTTCCAATATTTTCTTTAGAACTACAGCGCAGGAATAAAGCCTGTTTTCAGCTTGCAATGGTATAAGACTTCTCTTTCCATCTAATAATTCATCAGGCAATTCTACATTTCTCCTAACCGGAAGGCAGTGCATAATGTATGCATCATTCGTCACTTGCATTTTCTTTTCGCTGAGTAACCAATCTTCTTTCACGGTAGGCATTTGTCCATAAGGTTCGTATGCAGACCAATTTTTAACATATACAAAATCGGCTCCCTGCAAGGCTTTCTGTTGATTGTGTTCTATATTTACTCCACTTGAAAATTGCGGAGCTAAATCATATCCTTCCGGATGAGTGATAGTAAAATCCACATCCATGCGCTGCATCCATTCTGAGAAAGAATTACTAACCGCTTGTGGCAAGGCTTTCACATGTGGAGCCCAAGTTAGAACCACTTTTGGTTTTGTTTTCTTGGTCCATTTTTCAGTTATGCTAATGCTATCTGCAAGGCTTTGCAATGGATGCACTGTTGCCGATTCAAGGCTCACCACAGGCACAGTAGCATATTTTATAAGCTGATTTATTATATGCTCATTGTAATCCGCTTCCCTATCCGTCAATGTTGGAAAGCAACGAATACCAATTACATCAAAGTAGGTACTCAGCACCATAGCAGCATCTTTTATGTGTTCTGTTTTGTTGCTATTCATAATGGCTCCATCGGTCCATTCCAATGCCCAGCCTTCTTTATCCATATTCATAACCATCACGTTCATACCTAACAATTGTCCGGCTTTTTGAGAACTTAAACGTGTACGTAAACTTGGATTCAGAAATAACAATCCCAATGTTTTATTTTTGCCGAGATGATTGTATGCGTAAGGAGATTTTTTCAGTTCCAATGCCTCTCTAACAAGAGCCATTGGGTCTTTTACATCCTTAACAGAAGTGAAATTTTTCATTAGGATACGGTTTGTAAATGAGATTTTAAAACAGTTGCAAATCCTTCGAGGAAAATATCGGCTTCCTCCTTAGAAATATTTAATGGAGGCAACAAACGTATAGTATTTTTATTAGATGCCGAACCTGTGAAAATATGTTGTTTAAACACCAAATCATTTCTTACTTGCGTGGCATTAAACTGCAATTCAATACCTAGCATTAGCCCTTTGCCACGTACTTCTTTAACACCATTTATCATTTTTATTTTTTCTATCCAATAATTTCCAATAGTTAAAGAATTTTCTATCAGTTTTTCTTCTTTGATAACATCCAACACGGCAATACTTGCAGCACATGCTAAATAATTACCTCCGAAAGTTGTTCCTAACATACCATGCTTTGCAGGGATATTTGGGCTTATCAACACGCCTGCAACAGGGAATCCATTGCCCATGCCTTTGGCTGTGGTAATAATATCGGGATGGATGTCAGCATACGAATGTGCGAAAAATTTGCCGCTTCTTCCGTAGCCTGATTGCACTTCATCGAGAATCATTACCGCTCCATTCTTATCGCATTCTTCCCTGATTAATTTCAGAAAATCATTGGTCGGAACTTCAATACCCGCTACACCTTGAATGCCCTCAATAATTACCGCGCATACTTCTTTATCCATTGCCTGCTTGAATGCAGCGGCATCATTCAGCGGAACAAAAATTATGTTGTCTTGGATATTTACAGGAGCTTGTATAGACTTGTCATTCGTGGCTGCAACAGCCAATGATGTTCTGCCGTGAAAACTCTTTTCAAATGCGATTACTTTTTTTCTTTTATTGTGGAAAGAGGAAAGCTTGAGCGCATTTTCGTTAGCCTCAGCACCAGAGTTGCACAGAAATAAATTATAGGTTTCGTAGCCGCTTAGCTTGCCTAATTTTTCGGCTAACTCTTCTTGTACTTTTATTTTAACCGAGTTAGAATAAAAGCCAATTTTTTCCAATTGCTCTTCCAACATTTCAACATAATGTGGATGGCTGTGCCCAATAGAAATTACAGCATGTCCGCCATAAAGGTCTAAATATTTTTGGCCGTCTTTATCCCAAAGCCAGCTGCCCTTGGCCTTTACAGGCTCAATATCGAATAGCGGATAAACATCAAATAGTTTCATATTAATTGATTTACTTTAATAATTTTGTTTTGTTCTTCGGAAGAATTTTTATTTGTTTTGCATTAAGCTTGCTCACAATCTTTTTTCCTGATTTCGCTTCAATTGCTTTTCGGGTATTACCTACAATTGTACCACCTTGTTTTGCAATAATTCTATTTTCATCCAAATTCTTAGGACGTTTTTCTTTGCTTATTTCTGTTGTAGTAGCTTCGGCCAACATATTTAACACCAGCTCCATATTAGTCATGTGGTCTCTCAGGTTTTCTTTCTTCAGGCTTTTGTGTTTCTTATATTGTTTTACTGTTTTGCCACTCCACGCCTGTGTAATAATATCCGTGAGCGTAGCAAATTCTTGTCCTTTTTGTACTCCCCTGTTTTCCCATTCATCGGTAAGGTCTTTACGAACTTCAATACTTTTTAACCGCTGATTTATCCAATCCTTACTATACCCAAGTTTCAAATAAGTTTCCATTGCCCGGTCCATGCTTATTTCAGGATTTTGGCTTTCTTCCAATCTTTCATAGCCCACTTTTGCCAACCATTGCTTAAAGGGTTCCGCTTTAGGTGAAGGAATGGATTGGATTATTCTAAGTAAATCAGGGGTATCAAGGCAATCGGTAACATATTTTTTGCCATCACTCGCTACCATTTTCAGGTGTACGATTTTTTCGTACACCTGACTTCCTTCTGTTTGTAGTTTCTTTTTTAAATCACTCCAATACCTTTTAGGAATACTACTATCTGTAAGTATTTCAATAACATCTATAACAGAAAAATACCATTTCTCCTCCTCTTCGTTCCATGACGACCGAATTTTTTTGCTCTCAAATAGTTTTATGTTGCTCATGGTTTAGTCGAATAGCGGATAAACATCAAATAGTTTCATAGTTAAAATTTATATATTCTTAAAATAATTTAAAGGAATCCGTTGTAGTATCAAACCATTCTCCATTAGAAAGCTTCACCCTATAAACATCATTTTCAGGTTCAACTATTATTTTTTGCCCTTTCTTAACTATTATTTCCACTTCAATTATATGTTCAACGTTGATTTTACGCTTATATTCTTCCTCTCCTGGAAACAATATATTATAAGTAGTAAATTCCCTAAAATCTGCCATATTAATTTTGTTTTATTTATACTTCTATTAGAATTAAAAAGCGCTTCCTATTGATAATACTCTATTGTCCGTTCTGTAATTTTTTGTGGTGTTTCTACCCCTCTTTCAATAATTGCTTTTGAATCATCTTCCAACATACTATTCCAATTATGCCATTTATCAATATTACTATACTTAAATAGTTTTGTTTGCCTATTATTATCATATGTTTGTTCGATTAAATTTCCAGTAATATCATACTTGTAGGTTGTTGAATCGCTTCTTCCATTATCATTTTCTATTAGGTTTTTGTTATTATCATATTTAGAAATCATTTTAAGATTGCCCATGTGCTCATTATCATTCACACAAATTCCGATTAAAGCCCCACCCTCATCATATTTGCAAATTGTAGTGAAAGTTGCTGAATTGGTGTCCCTAAAATATTGTTCTATTATTTCTACATTCCCTTTTTGATTATATTTATTTTTGATTGTAAAATGAACATCTTGCATGTTAGGGCACTGGATTGTTTCTTCAATTATATTTCCATTATTATCATAGTTACGAGTCACGGTAATATTTAAATTTCCATTCCCTTCATATTCTTTTATTTCTAATATGTTTCCATTATTATCATATTTATATACATATTTTTTTGTTAATGTTTTAGTAAAATCTTTCCTTTTTGTATGAGAATTATACTTTTCAATATATGCATAGCACTCTGTAATATTTCCTTTATTATCATAGTTTGTGGTTTCTTTGCACCCTGTTTGTTGTCCTTTTATAGGGTTTCCAAAATTTTGTTTTACCTGATACGTTGATGTTGTAACTGTCTTTACTTTACCCACTAAATGATTATTTATAAGATCGTTTTTATTTACAGTAGGTGTATAAAAAAAACAATTGCCAAAAGCATACCCCATTTGACAGATACCTATGCTACTGACAAATAAATTTATGATAGTTATGGATATTAGTCTTTTCATTGTATAATTTTAAAATGCTACAGGTTTAAGTTTCAATCCGGTTGTTTCATCCAATCCAAACATCAAGTTCATATTTTGTACCGCTTGTCCTGATGCGCCTTTCAGCAGGTTATCAATCACGCTGGTAATAATAAGTTCGCCTCCTGTTTTCTTCACACTTAAAAAGCAATTATTGGTATTCATCACTTGTTTTACATCTACCTCAAAAGGGGCAATGTGCACAAAAGGAGATGATTTATAAAATGATTCAAATAACTCAACTGCTTTCTTTTCAGTTAAATCAGATTTTAAATAAATGGTCGCAAGAATACCTCTAGTAAAAGCTCCCCGGTATGGCACAAAATGCAAGCCATTAGCTAATGGCTGATGGCTATTAGCCGCTTGAAGTGATTCCGTTATCTCTTTTAAATGTTGATGCTCGAATACTTTATAAGAGCTTACATTATTTTGTCTCCATGAAAAATGAGAAGTCTCACTCAATGTTTGACCTGCACCGGTAGAGCCTGTTATAGCCGACACATGCACCTCCGAATTCATTTCATGATTGGCTGCGAGAGGCAACAATCCTAACTGTATACAAGTAGCAAAACATCCGGGATTGGCAATATTCTCGGCCTTTTTTATGGCATCTTTATTTAGTTCAGGTAATCCATAGACAAAATTTCTTTTTTCAAAAGTGTTACTTTCTTTATGTCTAAAATCCTGGCTTAGGTCAATTATTCGGGTGCTGGCTTTTAGCTGTTGGCTATTAGCTGTTAGCCATTTCTTTGCTTCGCCATGACCGGCACAAATAAAAAGCACATCTACTGTATCATTTAATTTGTCAGTAAATTTTAAATCAGTTAACCCTAAGCAGTCCTTATGAATAGAAATAACAGGTTTTCCGGCTTGGCTTTTGCTTTGCACAAAAACAAGTTCCACATTCGGATGAAGCAATAGCAACCGCAAGGTCTCTCCACCTGTGTAGCCTGCTCCGCCTATTATTCCTGCTTTTATCTGCATTTATCTTATTATAAAATATCGAATATTGAACAAGGAATATTGAATTTCCAAGTAAGAACAACGATACTATTGTTTTTTCTTTTCATTATTACTTTTTGCCGTTTCAATACTCTTGTTAAAAATAGCTATTAATTCATTGCATTCTATTAATCCTTTATCAATTATGTCCATTTTGCTTGTTAACGGAACTCTTTTAATAATTTTCAAACTAACCAAAGTTTCTCGCAATTCTTTCAACAACACTTTTAATTTATGTACAAAATCTGCTCTTGACTCAGCACTTTGTGCTTCGCCATAATGCAGAGCAGGTGAAGTTCCAGACCGAACAATTTGTCCCGAAATATGCTTCCCTGCAGGAGTATTATATAAACTTTCAGATACTTCAATTATAAGAACAGAAAAATCGATCAACCGTTCTTCCAAATCAAACTTTCGTTTGTTCTGACTTTGGCTGTTTATTTCAACATTCGATATTCCTTGTTCAATATTCATTATTTCAGTTCTCGTTTTCTTTGCCGGTCATTTTAACATCATTCACTCTATAAAAAATAGAAGTTTGATTACCAAATATTTTGGTAAATCCTTTTACATCTTCTCCGCTCCAGGTGTTATTCATCTCGCCATATTTACCAAACTTATCCGACATCAAATCATGATCTGATTCTATTCCTTCAATCAGATATCTGTGAGGAGCCAATGCAATATGTACCTTACCGTTTACAAACTCTTGTGTGCTTTGTAAAAAGGCTTCTATGTTACGCATCACCGGATCGAGGAACTGCCCTTCATGTAGCCAGTTTCCATACCATACAGCCATATTATCTTTCCAATAAACTTGCCACTTGGTAAGCACGTGTTTTTCCAATGCGTGATGCGCTTTGATGATAAGCACAGGGGCCGCAGCTTCAAACCCAACACGGCCTTTGATACCAATGATTGTATCACCCACGTGAATATCCCTACCAATGCCAAATGGAGCAGCTATTTCATTCAATGCTTGTATCGCATCAACTGAGTGTTTGAATTTCTTTCCGTTGATTTCTTTCAGTTCCCCTTTGCGGAATGAAAGTGTGATTCTCTCCGGTTTTTTGTTGCCCACTTTTGTAGGCCAAGCATCTTCAGGCAATGGTAAGTTCGAAGTAAGTGTTTCCTTTCCTCCAACTGAAGTACCCCAAATGCCTTTATTAATACTATACTTAGCCTTTTCGAAGTTCATTTTCACCTTGTGCTTCTTCAAAAATTCTATTTCCGCTTCGCGAGATAATTTTAAATCCCGGATAGGAGTAATAATTTTTACGTCAGGAGCAAGGATATTAAAAATCATATCGAACCGAACTTGATCGTTACCTGCACCGGTACTGCCATGCGCAATATGATCGGCACCGATAGCGGTTGCGTATTCTGCCGCTGCTATTGCCTGGCTAACCCTTTCAGCACTTACCGAAAGTGGATAGGTATTATTCTTAAGCACATTCCCGAAGATGAGATACTTTATTATTTTATCATAATAATCTTTGGTAACATTCATACATTTGTATGAAACTACACCCAATGCTTTAGCATGGATAGCAAGTTTCTTTACATCCGCATCTGAAAAGCCTCCGGTATTGATGGTTAGGGCATGAACTTCCATCCCTTTTTCTTTTAGGTGTACGGCGCAGAATGAGGTATCAAGGCCTCCGCTAAATGCAAGAACTACTTTATTATTACTTTTTTTCATGGTTTATATGCAATGTTTTTTTTACTAATTCAGCAAAGAATTTTACTTGTTTCATTTTTGTGAGGCGCTCAAATGCACCCAGCTTTTTCTTAAATTCCTCATTGGGCTTCGCTACATCCTGCTTCTTTTCAGCCGGATCGTAAAGCATGGCAGTGCAAAGACAATTCTTTCTTCCTTTGCTCATCAATATTTCGTAGTTCACACAGTTTTTACAACCATTCCAAAAGGCTTCATCTTGAGTTAACTCGGAATAAGTCACGGGTTCATAGCCTAAATCGGAATTTATTTTCATCACGGCAAGCCCTGTTGTCAATCCGAATATTTTAGCTGTTGGGTATTTTTCTCTCGACAGTTGAAATATCTTTTGTTTGATAAGCCTTGCCAAACCACTCTTCCTGAAATTCGGAGAAACAATCAACCCTGAATTGGCAACATATTCCCCGTGGCTCCACGATTCTATGTAGCAAAAGCCCGCCCATTCTCCACCTTTAGTGGTAGCGATTACGGCTTTACCTTCACGCATTTTATCCTTTATATAATCGGGAGAACGCTTTGCTATCCCTGTGCCACGCGCCTTAGCGGACGATTCCATTTCGTCGCAAATAGTTTGAGCATACTCGAGATGGCTCTCGTTAGCTACTTCTATTATAAAATCATTTATCATTTCTTTAATCAAAACTAAATTAATTAATTTGGGAATATTAAATCCACTTACAATGGATATTGTTTGCCGGATTCGGCTCTAAGAAAAAACAATCAACGTCGCACATAAAAAACCGGTCTGCAGGTGAGTTTTAGCCACTCATTTGCACTAAGCACAACATGTGCCTTAAACGACTTATCCAAGTCATTTACATTTAGGATATTTTGAAAGAAAGTCACTTTCATTTCCCGGTTTTTTAATTAAATTTTATTTCTAGTTCTAGTTTGCAATGCAAAGATGAGAAAAATATAAATAGGTAATGTGAAATAAATGTTACCTCGATCAAACAAAGTGTATATTTACCTCCTATAGATTACTTTATGAAAACATCTAACAATACCATGCTAATTACAGGGGGTACATCGGGTATTGGATTAGCTTTTGCCGAGGAATTCTTAAAACTGGGAAATACCGTAATCATCTGTGGACGCCGTGTAGAAAGGCTGAATACATTAAAAGCAAACCATCCGGGATTAATGACCATAGCGTGCGATGTAGCAGATGCCAAGCAAAGAGAAGACTTATGCCGCAAGGTTTTAAAGGATTATCCTGAAACCAATATTTTGATGAACAATGCAGGTATACAGCTATTGGCAGATCTTACCAACCCTGTTAACCTTAAAAAAATTCACGAAGAAATAGAAACGAACTTAGTTGCTCCAATCCACCTTAGTTCATTATTTGCAAAGCATTTAGCCACAAAAAAAGATTCGGCTTTAATCAATATTTCTTCGGGATTGGCATTTGCGCCTTTGTCTTTTATGCCTGTGTATTGCGCCACCAAAGCAGCTATTCATTCGCTTACCATGTCGCTTCGTCACCAGTTGAAAAATACACCGGTAAAAGTTTTTGAAATTATTCCCCAATCAACTGATACCGAACTTGGGCATGAAAGAAGAGCCGACAAAACACAAACCCACGGCGGAATGCCGGTAAGCGAGTTTCTGACAGAAGCTATGGAAGCCCTGAAAAATGATGTGTTGGAAGCAGCTATTGGAGAATCAAAAGGCTTAAGAGCAAAAAGAGAAGAAATGTTCAATATCATGAACCGATAAAAAGCACCATCTGGAAGAAATAATTGTGAATTGAAAACCTAAACCGTAGAGATTTATTTATATTTGCGCAAAAGTTAAACACCATGAATTTTCAACTGACCGAAGAACACTTAATGATACAAAAAGCAGCACGCGATTTTGCTAACGATGTGCTGAAACCGGGCGTAATAGAACGCGACGAACATCAAAAATTTCCAAAAGAGGAGATGAAGCAACTTGGAGAATTAGGTTTTCTGGGTATGATGGTTAGCCCTAAGTACGGCGGTGGCGGTATGGATGCCGTGTCGTATGTGCTTGCTATGGAAGAAATTTCAAAGGTAGATGCTTCTGCGTCAGTAGTTATGTCAGTAAATAATTCGCTTGTTTGCTGGGGATTAGAAGAATTTGGCACAGAAGAACAAAAACAAAAATACTTGGTGCCGCTTGCAAAAGGTGAAATTATTGGAGCCTTTTGTTTATCGGAACCGGAAGCAGGTTCTGATGCTACATCACAACACACAACAGCAATCCCGAAGGGAGATAAATATATTTTAAACGGCACCAAAAACTGGATTACCAATGGCAACAATGCCTCGGTATACCTTGTTATGGCACAAAGCTTTCCCGATAAGGGACATAAAGGCATTAATGTCTTTATAGTAGAAAAAGGCATGAAAGGCTTTACCGTTGGAAAAAAAGAAGATAAATTAGGAATTCGTGGTTCCGATACACATTCACTCATGTTTCAAGATGTGGAAGTTCCAAAAGAAAACCGCATTGGTGAAGATGGATTTGGATTCAAATTCGCTATGAAAACATTAAGTGGCGGACGTATTGGTATTGCTTCTCAAGCATTGGGAATAGCTTCAGGAGCTTATGAATTGGCACTGGCCTATTCTAAAGAAAGAAAAGCCTTTGGTAAAACTATTTCTGAACATCAGGCTATTCAATTTAAGTTAGCTGACATGGCTACCCAAATTGATGCGGCCCGTTTACTTTGCCTGAAAGCAGCTTGGCTCAAGGATCATCATTTAGACTATACACAAGCCGGAGCTATGGCAAAAGTATTTGCTTCAAAGGTAGCTATGGATACTACTATAGAAGCTGTGCAAATACACGGTGGATATGGCTATGTAAAAGAATATCATGTTGAACGCCTGATGCGCGATGCCAAGATTACCCAAATTTATGAGGGTACTACCGAAGTACAAAAGATTGTTATTTCGAGAGGGGTTTTAGCGTAAGGTACAGCAACTATTGAATTTCTATTTCCACTCTGCGGTTAGCAGCTTGCTCTTCTTTGCTAACTGGTTGAGGGTATAGCATTTCATTACTTCCAAAGCCGACGCATTTCATTCGTCTTTTATCAATACCATGCTTGACAAGATAGTCTTTCACAGCATCGGTTCTTTTTTTGGATAGCATCAAGTCATACTTCTTCGATGAAGAATTATCAGGGTCATTCACGTAGCCTTTAATGATAATTTTTACCCTCTGATTATTCGATAAAAACTGAAGAACGTAATCAAGTGCAGGTTTAGAATCTGGAAGAATATTCGGGCTGTTTTGTAGAAATTGTATATCCTCCAGTGATATTTGCGAGGCAGCCTTAATTGGCTGTAATTTTACCGGAAATGCCACAATAGAAGTATCATTTGCCGGAGAATAAATTGCCTGATATGGCATGTGGCCAAGTGCATTTGCACGGATTTGAATTGTTTGGTCCTTAGTAAGCCTTACAGAATATTTAGAAGTATTAACTCTGATTGGCTTTTTTTGCACTCCGTCAATAATAAGGCTGGCTTTAACAGGACGGCCCATACTATCAACTACATTAATAAGCAAATTAGGTTTAGGTCCAGCAGGAGCGGGGGGACGTACAGCTACTGTAGTATTGGAAGTAACATTAGGAATAATACTACTAGGCTTAGGAATACTATTAGGTTTACTAGTTACGGTTTTTACATTAAACATAGGCATGTTTATGATAAATCCCCCTTTGGTAGTTATATAATTATCTACCATAAGGTAATATTTTTCCCCTTTTTTTACTCTTACGGCAGCACTATACGGAGAATTATTCCCAGAACCAACAAAGGCGGCTCTTGAATTTCTTGAAAGGCCAGTTCCTCCTTTACCACCCTGTTGTGGAGTTCCAAAATTACCGCGGATAGCCTTTACTTGTCGTTCTTTTTCTTTTTGGCAGAAGTCTCCCCCTTCAGATTTAAAGAGCAGAAAGTCAAAATCATCCCCCAAAACAATAGGCACTATATCAAAGGTAAGAACAGTATCACAAGGTATAACCATTGAAAACCAAACGGCTTTATCCTTTTTACCAATATACATATTAGCATCGTTAGGTGTATATAAAGAAGAGTCGGCCCAACCCTTTGCGGTAACAGGCCCATATAAAGGAGTGGTAATAGCTATGGCATCATCACAAGTGGCATGGTTCTGTGAATATGCGGGGATTATTCCACATAAAAAGGCTATAAAAAAATAAACTCTCTTCATTTTTTAGAATTCTGCGATAACTGTTTCCCCCCCTTTTACGAGATTATTTAATTTTAGGTTCACTTTTGCAGTTAAAGGTAAAAAAATATCTACTCTTGAGCCAAATTTAATGAACCCCATTTCGCCTCCTTGCTCAGCCCTGTCGCCTTCTTTACAGTAATATACAATCCTACGTGCCACGGCCCCTGCAATTTGCCTAAACAGCACTTCCTCCCCATTATCTGTCTTTACTACTACCGTAGTCCGCTCATTTTCAGTAGATGATTTTGGATGCCAAGCTACAAGATACAATCCTGGGTGATATTTTACATATTTTACTATTCCCCCAACCGGAAAACGGTTTATGTGAACATTTAATGGAGACATAAATATAGAGACCTGCTTACGCTTACCTTTAAAATATTCTGTTTCTTCTATTTCTTCAATAACCACTACTTTACCATCCGCAGGGGCTATTATCTGGTTGGGATTTATAACAGTAGTCCGCTTTGGATTACGAAAAAACTGTACAATCAGCATCCAAAAACCAAAAGAAAGGAATAACAGTATATATTCTACCCAGCTTGGCGGACCAAGCCAAATTACAATACCATTTATGAGTGCTAACAAAACAAAGAATCCTGTAATAAGCTTATATCCTTCCTTGTGAATCATAGAGTTAAGGTGTGTTATTATACAAAAGTAAAAAAAATCAGACTAGTGCTTCATTATTAGAACAAATAATCCATTAATCTCATCTTCCTGAAATAAAAAAATCCCGCCTTTTGAGCAGGATTTTTTTAATTTATAGTTAAAATTACTTGGCTTTTACCAGCACTTCGTCAATCATGCCATATTCTTTAGCTTCGGCTGCTGTCATCCAATAATCGCGGTCACTGTCCTTATAAACCTTGTCATATTCTTGGCCTGAATGCTTAGCTATTATTTCATAAAGCTCCTTTTTAAGCTTCATGATTTCTTTTGCCGTAATTTCAATGTCTGATGCCTGGCCTTCTGCACCACCCATAGGTTGGTGAATCATAATGCGGGCATGAGGCAATGCAGTTCTCTTTTTAGCTGCTCCGGCACACATTAACACAGCACCCATACTAGCTGCCATGCCGGTGCAAATAGTAGCTACTTCAGGAGTAATATATTGCATGGTATCGTATATACCAAGCCCTGCATAAACTGAACCACCGGGGGTATTTAGGTATAACGAAACAGGCTTCTTTGAATCAGCAGACTCTAAGAAAAGTAATTGCGCTTGAATAATGTTTGCCACGTCATCATTAATAGCTACGCCCAAGAATATAATTCTATCCATCATAAGACGGGAGAACACATCCATTTGGGCAACGTTTAACTGACGTTCTTCAATAATGGTTGGGGATATATAGTTTCTTACGGTTGAAGTAAGCGCCCCTCTGTTAAAATAGGATGTAAAACGGTCGTAATTAGAACCGCTTATACCTTGATGCTTTATAGCAAATTTCCGGAATTCATCTTGTCTAAACATAATAGTATAAAATAGATTTTAAAAGTACGTTATTTCGCTGACTCTGTAAGCTTATCATACTCATCACGTTTTACCTCTTTAGTTTCAACGGTATAAGTCTTCTTCAATAGCTCTATCAGCTTCGATTCATAAAGACGTTCGTACATACGGTTTACTTCTTTTTCATCTTGTAACAACCTGTGAGTAGCTTCATGTACTTGTTCATGCGGAGCATTACCCATATACCTGTGTGCCAAGTGATGTGCATATTCTTTCACCTCTTCTTGGGTAACGGTTATGTTGTGGTCTTTATAAATTTTATCTTCAATAAGCCTCCATTTTAATGACTGGCTATAGGCTTCAAATTCTATATTAAGTTGCGCTTCTGTCAGTGGTTCTTTGGTCATTTTGGTAAGCCACTTTTTTAAGAATTCTGTTGGTAAAGTAATAGTGGTATTTTTTATCAAATGATCCACCATATCATTATTCAACTTTCTTTCTCCTTTAGGAGCGAATATAGAAGAGAGTTCTGTTTTAAGGGTCTTGCGGAAATCTTCAGAATTATTTACTTTCCCCGGGCCATAAATTTTATCCCAAAGCTCTTGGTTTACTTCAGCTGGAACAATGTGATGAATTTGTGTAAGGGTAAAACGGAAGGTATTGGTTAACTCTTGCGCCTTTTCCTTGCTTATGCTGAACATAGATGCTATATCTGCAGCATCTTTACTTAGTTCAGACAACTTAAGTTCTACCTTATCGCCTACTTTACGGTCAATAAATTTTTGTTTGTATTCAGCGCCTACTTTACGAATATTAACTACAGATGGCTTATAAAGACCCTCTGGCAGCACTTCTCCTTTATCGTCCAGTTCTACAAAGTCTCCACCCAATAAATCAGTTTCGGTAGATGTTTCCGGATTAGAAACAACTCCGTATCTATTGGTAAGTTCTTCTATATAATCTTCAATAAGTGATTCTTCAATTTCAGGTTGAAGCAATGTAAACTTATGATCAGCTGAAAGAGGCACTGCGAAATCAGGTACTAACCCTACTTCAAAGCCAAATTCGTGTTCTATTTCCTTATCTAAATCAACTTTATTTTCCATTGGCAAAGGCTCGCCAACTATTCTTAGTCCATTATCTTTAATATATTTGGTCAAAGAATCGGAAAGCAATGTATTGATTTCTTCTACTAAAACAGCCTTTCCGTATCTCTTGCTAATAATTGCCATAGGCACCATTCCAGGGCGAAAGCCTGGCATATTAGCGCTTTTACGGTAATCTTTTAAAGTTTTATCTACCTTTGGTTTCCAATCCTCCGGAGCAATTTTTACTTTTATAACTGCATGGGTTTGGTTAATATCTTCCTTTACTATATTCATAATGAATGTTGTGTGATTTTTTCTTTACGGTTTCGTGCGGATGAAGGAACTAAAAAATTTCAATTTGGTTAATCTTCCAATAGCCCGGCAAATATACAATCCTTCTTTAAAATCAATATCAATAAGCACTTCGTAATTCAAATCTTATTTAAACTGTTTGAACTACATGCAAATAGATAACGGGCAAAGGATAGATTAATTGGTGCTTTTTAATTCTTGTTCGCCGGACAAAAGTAGGCAATAAAATGAATATTTATCATGCCTCCCATAAAATTTCACCTCCGAAGCAAAACAACCCCACTGAAATTGATATTGGAACATGGTCGAAGAATGGCCAAAAATGTAAAGACAAAAGTTTTAAAGAATCCAATACATGCCTAATTGCTTTCCTATTTGGATTATTAAGGCAATACCTAAGAGTATTTGTAAGTATTTATTATCCCTACATAAATTATTAAGCTCTATCTTCACCCCCCCTGAAACCTAATAGATGTTATTTAATTCCTTCTCATTTATTTGTTTTTTTGTGCTGGTGACAAGCCTTTACTTTGTTTTACCCCACAAATTCAGATGGATGCTTTTACTTGCAGCCAGTTGTTATTTCTATATGGCGTTCGTCCCAATTTATATCCTCATTCTTGGGTTTACCATTGCAATTGATTACACAGCTGGAATTATGATTGAAAATGCTTCTGGAAAAAGAAGAAACCTTTTTCTGATTATGAGCCTTATTGCCAATATTGGGATGCTTGCCATTTTTAAATACTATAATTTTATTACTGAAAATTTCAATTTCTTGTTGCACGGCTTCTCACCGAGCCACCAACTCCCCTATTTGAAAATTTTATTGCCACTTGGATTATCATTTCACACATTCCAGGCAATGAGTTATACCATTGAAGTTTATCGTGGCAATCAAAAAGCGGAACGGCACTTTGGCATCTATTCCTTGTATGTAATGTTTTACCCTCAATTAGTTGCAGGACCTATTGAACGGCCCCAAAATTTATTACATCAGTTTCGTGAAAAATTTCATTTTGACTATGACCGAATAATAAGTGGCCTACAATTAATGGGATGGGGCCTATTTAAAAAAGTAGTAATTGCTGATAGGTTAGCAGTTGTAGTTGATTTTGTATATAGAAGCCCATATTCACATAACAGCTTAAGCTTAATTACAGCCACCATCTTTTTTGCATTTCAACTATTTTGCGATTTTTCTGGCTATTCAGATATTGCCATTGGAGCAGCGCGTGTAATGGGATTTAAGCTCATGACAAATTTTAGAAGTCCCTACCAGTCTAAATCCATATCCGAATATTGGACAAGGTGGCATATTTCTTTGTCCACCTGGTTTAAAGATTACATATTGAACCCCTTAGGTCACAAAAGAGATAAAGGCAGAATGTACCTCAATATAATGATTGTATTTTTAATAAGCGGGCTTTGGCATGGCTCCAATTGGACATTTTTATTATGTGGTATTATACAGGGTTTCTATATTGTATTTGGACATATCACAAAAAAAATAAGGATGCGAATAAATAAAAAATTGTTGCTTGATAAACTACCTCTGCTTTCTATTTTAACTACTTTTGGGTTGGTTTGTTTTGTATATATATTTTTCAGGTCCGATAATCTTACAACCGGATTTTATATAGCAACCCATATCTTTACCGGCTTGCCTATAATAGTGTCAAAACTATTACACCACCAAAGCATTTTTGAATATTTAGGCACTTCTAAAGCAAATCTATATCTATCTTTCTTGCTGATTATTTTTATAGAGTCTATTCATTTTTTTCAGGAAAGGATAAACATTGAAGAATACTTTAATGCAAGACCAATCTATCTCCGCTGGGCAGTTTACTTTGCAGCAATCGGAATTATATTCCTATTTGGAGTTTTTGAGAACAGGCAATTTATTTATTTCCAGTTTTGATATGAAAAGACTTATTCAAAAGATAGTTATTTTCCTTCTACTATTGTTCGCGGCAGCTATCCCGTTACAAAATATTAGCGACAGGGCTATTAGAAGCTTTAATAAAAATGGATGGGCAGACATTTACGATTCTAAAATTAATGCGGATATTATCATTCAGGGTAATTCAAGAGCCCAGAACAATATTTTACCCACCATCTTAGATTCTGTGCTTAAGACAAATTCATACAACCTAGGAATAGGTGGATTTCAATTTTTTATGCAATATTATCGTTTTCTTGTTTATATGAAGCACAACAAAGCTCCAAAATATATTATCCAAAATGTTGATAATATGACTATCAGTAAACAGGTAGACTTCATTGAATACACCCAATTTTTACCTTATTTCAATGACTCTCTAGTTAAAGAGGAGATTCAGTCATTCGGGTTGTTTGATTGGAGGGCTTTTTATATCCCATATTATAAATATATCGGCAATTTTGATGTTGCATATCAGGGTTTAACAAATTGCTTTACCCCATTTACTGATAGTACTAGAAAATACAAAGGTTTCATCCCTATGCCGAGACGCCCTAATAGCCTGCCCTTTAAATATACTTTACTTAACTCCACTCCAGCCAGAACTGAAATAGATACAGCAACATTGCGTTTATTTACTCGGTTTTTAGATTTGTGCAAAAAAAATAAAACACAAGTGATTCTTGTTTTTACTCCCTATTATTATCTAGAAACAAAAAAATATTTGAACATGGATTCTGTCATATGGATTTTTAGAAAATATTCAACGCAATATAATATCCCTTTTTTAGATTATAGGAATGACAGTATTTGCTTCGATTCACTTAATTTTGCTAATCCGCACCATTTAAATATGGCTGGAGCAAAAAAATTCAGCCGTAAATTGGCCTATGATTTGAAAAGTATACTTAAATAATTTTCATAAAAAAAGCAAGTAGTTATAAATAAACCACTTGCTTTTTCGTGCGGATGAAGGGACTCGAACCCATAAGCCTTGCGGCACTGGTTCCTAAGACCAGCGCGTATACCAATTCCGCCACATCCGCGTCAAATTAAATTGGGCTGCAAATATATAGTTTTAAATGTGTAGTTGTACTATTAATTATCAGCAAGAACTTGCTAATTTTTAATTCTCGGGAGAATAGAGGCCTTTCGCCACTCCTTCCACTATACTTTTAGGGAGAAATCTATTTGCATAAGCTCCTACTTTATTTCCAAACCCGGGTATTACTTCCGATTTGCCTTTTAGCATGGCATTAACTCCGAACTCAGCCACTACATCGGCTTGCATATTAAATTTTGCGGCTTGTTTTGCAATTTTTTTAACCTTATCCATTCCGGCTCTTTCCATAAAATATGTTTCAACAGCACCCGGGCTAAGACATGTAACAGACACATTGGTATCTTTTAGCTCCTGCCTTATTGCTCTTGAAAAAGAAAGCACAAAAGATTTTGTTGCTGAATAAATTCCTAAATAAGGAACCGCTTGGTATGCCGCAGTACTTGCTATATTAAGTATATAACTTTTACCTTTATGTTGTTTAAGCAGAGGCAATGCCAAATAGGTCAACTGAACACAGGTATTCATATTGAGCTGCATCATATTCAGTTGCTCTTCGAGCGATACAACCTCAAAAGCACCATGCAAGCCATACCCCGCATTATTTACTAAAACATTAATATCATATCCACCTTTTTTACACCAGTCAATAATAGTTGCTGCTGCATTAGGGGTAGATAAGTCTATGGCTAGATAATTTGCTGTTATACCATAATTTTTTTGTAACTTATCGGCAGTTTCTGCCAATAGCTTTTCAGTTCTAGCAACTAAAAGCAGGTTATATTTTCGTTTAGCAAAACTCTCTGCTAACTCCTTACCTATGCCTTTGCTGGCTCCGGTTATAAGTGCATACATCATGAAGTCTGATCGAACTTGGCGAATGCCTGCAAGTGATGGTATATAGGAGTTTTCTTTTTACCGACAGGGTTGCGTTTTTGCTTAGGCCCGCATAACACCGGAATATACATTATTCTACGACGGCTAACCCCATCTTTATGTTCAGAATGCCCTACGCGGTGCCACATGTGCCCGTGATGTACTACTACATCGCCGGCATTGGCAATAACAAGGACTTCGTCTTTATCTTCTTTGGTATTACGATAATACATTTTTGTAAAAAGCATACCGAATAAATTTTGTTTGTGTGTACCCGGCAATATCCGTAAGCCGCCATTTACACCCGAAGAATTATCTAAGTAAATGCCTATATTAAGGGTTTCATAAACCTTTTTGCCATAAAACACTTCTCTTATAGAATCAGTGTGCCAACCCATTTGTTTAAAACGGCTATGCTTAGAATTTACATAGTGATTAAATACAACGCCATCGCGCTCATCTTCAGTTACACGGCTTGATTTTTGCTTTAGCAAGTGCTTAAACCCTTGTATGCGGGGATCTGTTGCCATTTCGTGAATCCTTTCACTATATTTGGATGTATACGGAAAACGTTGAACTATTCTCTTTCCGTTTTCATCATGCCCGAAAATTACGGGTATGCCCATTACCATTTTTTCTTTAGATGCTATCAGTTTTGCCTGAGCTTCTTCATAACCCTGAATAAACTCATCTACTTCCTTTTGGGAGAATACTCCTGTAAAATGTACAAAACCGTGTTTATTGAAAAAATCGTGTTGTTCTTTAGTAAATGTATCCCCAAGTTTAAATTTGGGATAGTTCTTTAATGATCCTTTATCCATCTAATTCGTTATAGTGTTTGGCTAGTGAGTTGCAAAAATATAAAAAAAATCCTTTGCGGGAGGTAATTACTTTTCAAGTGACGAATATCTAACGTATTTACTGTGTTAGTAGTTCAAAATATACACCTTATTAATAGATAAAGTATTAGTGCCTTTGCGCGAGATAGTTTCATGCAAAGGCACTAAGAAAATAGTGGTGGGAGTGAAAAAGACAAAAGAAAAAGGCACCTCACAATTAAGCGAGATGCCTTTAAAGTTTAATTAGCTACTTGAACTACCTTGTTGCTTCTTCTGTTACAAGCTCTTGTTCTTTTTTGGAATCCATGAGGCGTTGATATTCCTCCATAGAACCTACAATTAGCTTTTCGTATTCGCGCAAGCCTGTTCCTGCAGGTATTAAGTGACCTACAATAACGTTTTCTTTCAATCCTTGTAAGTAATCTACTTTGCCGCTGATCGCTGCTTCGTTCAATACTCTTACAGTTTCTTGGAAAGATGCCGCTGAAATAAAGCTTTCTGTTTGTAGTGATGCTCTGGTTATACCTTGCAATACAGGATTAGAAGTTGCCGGAACCGCATCTCTAAACTGAACAAGGGTTTTGCCTTCACGTTTCAAACGGATGTTTTCATCTCTCAGCTTACGTGCGCTTTCTATTTGGTGAATCTTATAGAATTCTGAATCTCCTGCATCGATAATTACTTTCTTACCGTACAATTCATCATTGTTTGCCATAAATTCAGCTTTAGGTATCAATTGTCTTTCTAGGAAAACAGAATCTCCCGGATCTTCAATTTCTATTTTACGCATCATTTGACGAACAATCACTTCAAAGTGCTTATCGTTAATCTTCACACCTTGCAGACGGTATACCTCTTGTACTTCATTTACAAGATATTCCTGAACTGCTGTTGGTCCTTTGATAGACAATATATCGGCCGGAGTAATAGCTCCGTCTGAAAGCGCTTCGCCTGTTTTCACAAAGTCGTTTTCTTGTACAAGTATGTGTTTGGAAAGTGGAACCAAATAGGTTTTCTTATCTCCTGTTTTCGATTCAATCACTACTTCACGGTTTCCTCTCTTCACCTTACCAAAGGTTACTACCCCGTCAATTTCTGATACTACAGCAGGGTTAGATGGATTACGTGCTTCAAACAATTCAGTTACACGAGGCAAACCACCTGTAATGTCACCCGATTTACCGGAGATACGTGGTATTTTAACCAAAATTTGTCCGGTTTCAATACCATCATTGTCAGATATAATAACGTGTGAACCTACTGGAATGTTATATGATTTAAGGGTTTCCTTTTTGCTAACAATCTTGATGATAGGATTCTTGGTTTTATCTTTTGTTTCGATAATCACTTTTTCTTTAAATCCAGTTTGTTCATCCGATTCTTCACGGAAAGTAACACCTTCTTCTATATATTCAAATTCAGCCTTACCGGAGAATTCAGATATAATAACGGCATTATACGGATCCCAATCGCAAAGCAGTTCTCCCGCTTTAACCGATACTCCATGCTTAGTGTATAAAAATGAACCGTAAGGAACATTAGAAGTAGTAAGCACCAATCCGGTGTTCTTATCTAAAACTTTCAATTCGGCCGAACGTGATATAACAACCTCTTTATTTCCAGTTGCGCTCTTATTGGTAACTGTTCTTACCTCTTCAATTTCAACAATACCATCATATTTAGCTTCAATTTTAGATGAAGCCATAATGTTAGCTGCTGTACCACCTACGTGGAAGGTACGAAGTGTAAGCTGTGTACCAGGCTCACCGATAGATTGTGCCGCGATAACACCAACAGTTTCTCCCTTTTGAACCATTTTACCGGTTGAAAGATTACGTCCGTAACATTTAGAACATACGCCTGTGCGCATTTCGCAAGTTAATACGGAACGTATTTCTACGTTTTCAATTGGTGAGTTCTTTATTTTATCAGCATGGTGTTCGGTAATCTCTTCACCGGCAGTAACAATAAGTTCGCCTGTGGTAGGATTATGAATATCATGCAAGCTAACACGTCCTAAAATTTTATCTTGAAGTGTTTCTACAATTTCATCATTCTTACGGAAGGTAGCAGCAGTAAGCCCACGAAGGGTTCCGCAATCTACACCGGTAATAATAACGTCTTGAGATACGTCAACCAAACGACGGGTTAAGTAACCTGCATCCGCTGTTTTCAACGCTGTATCGGCAAGTCCTTTACGCGCACCGTGTGTTGAAATGAAATACTCAAGTATAGAAAGTCCTTCTTTAAAGTTAGATATAACCGGGTTTTCCACAATTTCCTGCATGGTAGCGCCTGATTTTTGTGGCTTAGCCATCAAACCACGCATACCTGAAAGCTGACGAATTTGTTCTTTAGAACCCCGTGCTCCTGAATCCAACATCATGTAGATAGCATTGAAACCTTGACGGTCACTGCTAAGTTGATCCATTACCTGTTTAGTAATTTTAGAGTTGGTGTGTGTCCAGATATCAATAACCTGATTGTACCTTTCATTATTTGTAATGAAACCTTGGCTATAGTTATCTCTTACTTCGTCAATTTGAAGATTCGCATCTATTATCATCTTCTCTTTTTCCGCAGGTATTACCACGTCATTTAAGTTGAATGATAATCCACCTTTAAATGCATAGTAGTAACCTAAATCCTTAATATCATCTAAAAATTTAGCTGTTTTAGCCATACCGGCAACTTTTAACACATCGGATATAATATCACGAAGGTTTTTCTTGGTAAGTAATTCATTGATGTAACCCATTTCCTTAGGCACAACCTGATTGAACAGGATTCTACCTAAACTGGTTTCAATGAGTTTTTCTGAGATAACATCTTTTTCTTTAACAGCTGTTTTTACACGTACAATGGCATGCAAGTCTATTCTCTTTTCATTGAAAGCGATAATAGCTTCTTCTGCTGAGTAGAATGTTAAGCCGCTTCCTTTTACAGGCATTTCTTTGGTTGGCTTTTTAGACTTAGTCATATAGTAAAGTCCAAGTACCATATCCTGAGAAGGAACTGTAATAGGCGCTCCGTTAGCAGGGTTCAATACGTTGTGTGATGCCAACATAAGTAGTTGAGCTTCCAACACAGCCGCATGGCCCAATGGCAAATGGACTGCCATTTGGTCACCGTCAAAGTCGGCGTTAAACGCTGTACATGTTAACGGGTGTAATTGAATTGCCTTACCTTCAATAAGCTTAGGTTGGAATGCTTGAATAGATAACCTGTGCAGGGTTGGAGCACGGTTCAACATTACAGGATGTCCCTTAATTACGTTTTCAAGTATATCCCATACTGCAGCAACTTTCTTATCTACCAATTTACGGGCAGATTTTACAGTTCTAACAATACCTCTTTCAATAATTTTACATACTACAAAAGGCTTGAACAATTCCAACGCTACGTCTTTTGGAAGACCGCATTCGTGAAGTTTTAATTCAGGACCTACAACAATTACCGAACGTGCAGAATAGTCAACACGTTTACCAAGTAAGTTTTGACGGAAACGTCCTTGTTTACCTTTTAAACTATCCGCCAATGATTTAAGCGGACGGTTTGATTCGGTTTTTGTAGCGGTAGATTTGCGTGAGTTATCAAGCAATGCATCAACCGACTCCTGTAACATACGTTTTTCATTACGTAAGATAATTTCAGGAGCTTTAATTTCCATAAGCCTTTTCAAGCGGTTATTACGGATAATAACACGACGGTAAAGGTCATTCAAATCCGATGTAGCAAATCTTCCACCATCAAGCAATACAAGAGGGCGTAATTCCGGTGGAATAACTGGTACCACTTTCAACACCATCCATTCAGGGCGGTTTTCAACGTGTGTATTTGCTTTACGGAATGATTCAACAACTTGAAGTCTTTTCAAGGCTTCATTTTTACGTTGTTGTGCTGTTTCAGTATTTGCTTTATGGCGAAGTTCGTAAGCAAGTGCATCTAAATCGATTCTTCTGAGAAGATCGTTCAGTGCATCGCCACCCATCTTGGCAATAAATTTATTAGGATCGTTATCATCTAAATGCTGGTTCTCTTTTGGAAGAGATTCCATAATTTTGATGTATTCGTCTTCAGTTAAAAAGTCAAGAGGCTTAAGGCCTTCTTCTACTTTTGGACCTGGTTGAACAACAATGTATTTTTCATAATACACTACCATTTCCAGTTTCTTAGTAGAAAGACCAAGCAGGTAACCTATTTTACTAGGTAGTGAACGCACATACCAAATATGTGCTACCGGAACAACAAGAGCAATATGTCCCATACGTTCGCGACGTACTTTCTTTTCGGTAACTTCAACACCGCAACGGTCGCAAATGATACCCTTATAACGGATACGTTTATATTTTCCGCAATGACATTCCCAATCCTTGGTAGGACCGAAAATACGTTCGCAGAAAAGCCCGTCACGTTCCGGTTTGTAAGTCCGGTAGTTGATGGTTTCAGGCTTTAACACCTCACCATGTGAACGGCTCAGTATCTTCTCAGGAGAAGCCAGACTGATCGTTACTTTAGTGAAATTACTTCTTTGTTTTTGTTCTTTAGAAGAAGCCATATATTGATTTAAGATTTAAGAATTATGAATTCAGATTTAGAACTTAGGAAAGAGATTTAATTTTTAGCCTTAAATCTCATTTCCTAAATCTTAAATATTTTTAGTCCATTTTTATTTCAAGTCCTAGGCCATGCAACTCATGCAGCAATACGTTGAAGGATTCTGGAATACCCGGTGTTGGCGGATTTTCTCCTTTCACAATTGCTTCATAGCTCTTGGCTCTTCCTATCACGTCATCCGCTTTAATGGTAAGCATTTCCTGAAGGATATGAGATGCACCGAATGCTTCGAGTGCCCATACCTCCATTTCACCGAAACGTTGTCCGCCGAATTGTGCTTTACCACCGAGAGGTTGTTGTGTAATAAGTGAGTATGGACCGATAGAACGTGCGTGCATTTTATCATCTACCATGTGAGCTAGCTTAATGACATAGATAATACCCACAGTAGCCGGTTGATCAAACTTATCGCCTGTTCCACCATCAAAAAGGTAGGTCGATCCCATAGATGGAATTTCTGCCTTTTCAGTCCATTCGCCAATTTGTGCAAGTGTAGCTCCGTCGAAAATAGGAGTTGAGAATTTAAGTCCCAACCTTTCGCCGGCCCATCCTAACACAGTTTCGTAAATTTGACCAAGGTTCATCCGTGAAGGTACACCCAATGGGTTAAGAACAATGTCTACCGGGGTTCCGTCTTCAAGGAATGGCATGTCTTCTTCTCTAACAATACGTGCTACCACACCCTTGTTACCGTGACGGCCTGCCATTTTATCACCTACTCTCAGTTTACGTTTTTGTGCTAAATAAACTTTTGCAATTTGGTTTACGCCTGTTGGCAGTTCATCACCTACAGTAATTGCAAACTTCCTGCGTTTGCTGATACCCAACAACTCATTATAAGCAAGGGTATAGTTATGGATAATTTGTTCGATGATAAGATTCTTATCCTTGTCGTGTGTCCATCTTCTAGGATTTACTTCAAGGAAATTAACCTTTTCAAGTACCTTTTGTGTGTACTTAGTTCCTTTAGAAATTACTTCTTCTTTCAGGTTGGTTACAACACCATTCGATACTTTACCATTCAGGATAACGAACAACTTATCTATTACCTTAGCATGAAGCGCTGCGGCAGCTTGATCGTGTTCTTTATCAATTTTATCAACCAATACTTTTTCTTCAGTCTTGGTCTTTTTATCTTTCAGGTATTTAGAGAACAACTTACGGTCAATTAACATACCATCAACACCGGAAGGAACACGCAATGATGCGTCTTTCACGTCTCCTGCTTTATCGCCAAATATAGCGCGCAGAAGTTTCTCTTCAGGCGAAGGGTCACTTTCTCCTTTAGGAGTGATTTTTCCGATAAGTATATCACCTTCTCTTACTTCCACACCCACTCTTATAATTCCAACTTCATCAAGGTTTTTAGTAGCTTCCTCGCTTACGTTAGGAATATCTTGTGTAAGTTCTTCAGGACCCCTGCGGGTATCGCGAACTTCAAGAGCGTATTCATCAATATGGATAGAGGTGAATAAATCTTCCCGTACTACACGTTCAGAGATAACGATAGCATCCTCAAAGTTATACCCTTTCCATGGCATAAATGCCACTTTCAGGTTTCTTCCAAGTGCTAGTTCGCCATCTTTGGTAGCATATCCTTCGCAAAGTATTTGCCCTGGAGTTACCTTATCGCCTTTCATAACTGTAGGGCGAAGGGTAATAGAGGTGCTTTGGTTGGTTTTACGGAATTTGGTTAGTTTGTATGATTTTACATCATCATCAAAACTCATCAATTTTTCGTCTTCTGTGCGGATGTAACGAATTACTATTTCATTCGCATCTACACGTTCAACGGTTCCTGTACCTTCTGAAGAAATTAATACGCGTGAATATTTTGCAACATCTGCTTCTAAGCCTGTTCCTACAATAGGAGATTCAGGACGCATAAGCGGAACTGCCTGGCGTTGCATGTTTGATCCCATAAACGCAGGCTATCGGCAATAGGTCCGGGT
>Ga0207023_10009_pt2 | contig 69417 bp, 70 predicted proteins | sample Alteio_BWMinCont_47_FD_153464 | JGI IMG/M metagenome (GOLD analysis project Ga0207023, IMG submission 153464) | Enriched cells from forest soil in Barre Woods Harvard Forest LTER site, Petersham, Massachusetts, United States -... | ecosystem: Environmental > Terrestrial > Soil > Temperate forest >... | reverse complement strand
CTCAGTCGTTCAAATGCGGCGCGCGCTGGAGCGTTTAATGGTATGTGCCTGCTTTGACCGTTCTTACTGTTCGGGATATGAAGGTCTTTGCGTCCGATATCGACACAACTCCAATCAATTCGCTGATACTGTTCGCTTCTGCGCATGCCTGTATGAAGCGCGATTTCCAATTCCTCGATGTGTTCGGGGTATTCGTGGGCAACGACTGCTCGCAGTCGTTCCTCTTCGGTCTTTAGCGGTTTCAGATAATCAACTTCTGTTTCGGACGGTTCAAACTGATCGAGGAATCGGATGCGGCCACCTGAAACCTTACGGCGATTGAGTAATTTGGCCGGATTCGTTTGAATCTTTCCATTCTCAAGACCAAGGCGATAGATGCCGAAAAGCGCTGTCCGCATTCGATTCCAGCTTTCGGCTTTCCAATTTTGCTTCTCGAAAAACGATCGAAAGACAGCAATTTGAATCGACTCGGCTCCATCTGAACCAAACTGAGCCTTCAGTGTTTTGATACGGTACGTTTCATTGATATGACGGTTATTGTGTTTGGCATGCCGAAGTGCATCGTCGCAAAGTTCGCTGAACGGGACAATACGACGGCGGAGTCGTTCCGGCAGCTTTTTGCCTTGTAAGGCTTCCGTCTTCCGCTTCCGATATAGGTCAATAGCCATACTCTTGGTGCCCGCCTTCTCGCGACGGTAACGGCCTTCCGCATCGACGTAGCGAATCCACCAATCATCTGACCCTGCCACTTTCTCATAGACGCCACGCTGTCTCATCGTTGTTCGCTCCTCGCTCCAGAATTCTGTTTCGATTCTGCAGTTTCCATGAATAGCGCCATGCCGTTCCACCATGCCTCTGAACTCGCCTTGTAAGCGGGCCGCGAACGATCCAGACCACAGCGCCAGCATTGACAAGACTCCGTTCCCTTGGCGAAGCTACCGTCTAGTAGTTTCACCCCTCTCCACAGTGGGCCGCCTTCGGTATGTTTCATATTGCGCAGCCTCTCGATTCCGGTCATTGGGCTGACGTTGGCTAGAACTCCTGCCATCCCACGCGCCAAGTACTCCAAACGAGACTCATCAACAGCCGCAGAATCCGATTTCGGGAATCGGTTGTCTTTCTTCATCCGAAGAAACTCTCTTGCATTCGCCAGAATATGGTTCGGAAAAACAATCAATCCCTGAATGCGAACGTCACGCAAGCTCGCCCACTGATCACAAATATTCTTGAGGACTGGAAGGGTCTGGGCATGCCAAAGTGCATTCCAAAGCTGTCTGCGTTCCGCCTTTAGGGGAATTGTGGAGGGGTTAAGATATTTCTCCAGCTCCGCGATCTCATTTTGTTTCTGTCCCTGCGCCCAGCTATGTTGAACCGAGTAATCCGATTCATTTGTGACGTCGAGCGCTTGCCCCTTCTCGCCGGAGATTTTCTCGATAGTCAGCTCATTGATTCTGAGGTAGTCGTCTTCGTTCATTTCACGTAGTTTTTCAATCCAGGACCGGATTTGCTTGCGCGAGATATGCAGTGGCGGTGCATACACGGCTTGGGTGCCAGGCAGGGCAGTGCCATCACGCAGTACGTGAAAGGCTTTGTACCATTCGAACTCCCACATATTCAGGAGTCCCAGGTCCACCGGTTTTGGTCCGCGTTTTCCCATAACTCATGCCATATCATTCCAAGTAGTGCTTACGGGCAGAAGTCTATATGAGATACTGCGCTAGGGTCAATAGGAGCGCAAAGAAATGCAACACGACAAATTGGCGGTCAACAGATTCGAGGCGGCTCGGCTGCTCTCCATTTCGCTGCGTACATTGGACTCTCTGCTCGCTCGGGGAGAACTGCGCGGACGGCGTGTGGGTCGGCGAATCGTTTTCCCGATTGAAGAACTGCAGCGATTCCTTCGGAAAGACCATCCCTTGAAGGAAGCGACCCAAGCCGTAGTTCAACCGGACAAGGCGGAATGAAAACCAACAAGCATCAAACGCTGCAGCTAGTGAAAAAAGAGCGAGCCGTACACTCCCGCGATCTGGTTGAAAACTTTGACTACTCCCCTGGGACCGCGAGGTCTTACCTCTCCTATTTAGGCAGGCAAGGCCTTCTGGAACGGATGGGAGCCGGTTATCGCCTTTCAGATAAAGGACGGGACCGTTTGCGTTATTTTGAAGTTTTCGGGTGCCAAGACATCGACTGTCCGCTATGCCAAGGTAAGATTGGCTATCTAACATGCCCCCATTGCAAGCATCAAATGTCCAGAGACAAAGCGAAAATACTCAAAAAGAGGGACTTTCTCGTTGTGGTCCGGCATCCAGGGGTTTACTGCGACAACTGCTTCAAACTAATCTTCAGCGAAACCCAAGCAGAACTGTTGGGAATCAAGGCAGAGAAATAATATGGAAAGCACTGGATGGGAAATAAGACCAGTCGGTTTGATCTTGCTAGTAGTTGTCGCTGCCTTTGTCATTTATCTCGTTCTTCAACAACCAGGAACTCCCTCCAATAAGAAACCCGAATAACCCCAGCTTCTAATTGTTCCAATACTGATCTGGGTGTTTTGTATATTTCAGTTTTCGATGGTTTTTGCTTTCTATTGTTTCGATGGAGCCGGATTTTCAAGGGAATCTAAGAAACAAGCTAGCTTACTCGCGTTACTCACTCTTACTCGGCTTTGCTCCGGCCTAAAGTCGAAACTAGTTTACGCGGCCTATTGGTGTTGCCAGGGCCAGTTTCCGGAAAGCCGACTTATCAGGACTTGGCACCGGTGGGCGTCCAAGCGGAGTGCCCCTATGACGATTTCGTGGTGGAATCGTCGGCAACGCGAGCGGTACGCGTCGCGTTCAGAGCCTCAACTTCGGCTTTCATCTTTGCGACGGCGTTGACCTTGAGCTGCTCTAGACTGCGTTTCGTGTTGGGATATTGCTCCGGCCCGTAGGCTTCTTCTAGTCGAGTAAAGTGGCGCTCAAGTAGTTTGGATAGTGCCGACAACGAAACGGGGGTCCAAACGAGGCGGCGTGAATCCAGGGTCCACCGCCGCCAGAGCATCACGGACCGTTGCCCAATCACCCTTACCCGCAATGAGAGAAACTGACGCGCCGTATTCGCCCCGGTCTTTCGAGATTCGAAGCCGCAGGTTGGGAGTCGCGAGGGTCAAAACTTTCCCCAGCGGTATTTCCGCTCATTGGGCACAAACTGTGCTTGGAAATTATCGAACAAGAAGGAGAAATCCCGCCTGATTTCTCTCCTTAACTTGCGTTCGGCTTGGTGCGTCAGTAGCGGTTCCAGCCACCATCGAAACCCAATGTAATACACGCCCGCTAAGGGGAATAAAATGAGCGCCGAGAGAAAGACAAGGACGCTATCCCGAAGCATGGAAAGGCGCGTCTTAGCTGGGGTCAAAGCGTTCCTCCGTCCGTCACGGGGCCTGTATCTGGAATTCTATATCTAAATCTCAAGCGTCCCAACTCCTGAGAAACGGGATTTCCGGAATGTGGGAATCCCCAACCGGATTCGCGCATGCGGCTCACAAATGACCTACCATAGACATCTCCATGGGGGACGATTTGTCGATTCAATCGGTCATCTTCGATATGGACGGGCTGATGCTCGATACCGAGCCCATCTACCGGATTGCCTGGGGACGGTCTGTGGCCGGGTGCGGCTATGTATTTTCGGAGGAAATTCGCAGACGGCTGATTGGGCTTACGGCTACAGACGCCGAACAGGTGTTGTTGCGGGAATATGGCCAGGGATTCTGTATCGAGACGTTCCGTGCTTTCCGCCGCCAATATGAACCGGAGGCATTCGATAGTCATGGCGTCAACAAGAAGCCTGGGCTGGACGCGCTACTTAGTCTTCTGCTTTCTCGACGAATGACTATCGCAGTGGCAACGTCTGCCTCTCGGGAGCGAGCCCTGCCTCTATTGAAACGAGCCGAGCTGGCAGATAAATTTCATACGATTGTGACGGGCGATGAAGTCAGCGCGGGGAAACCGTCACCGGATTTGTTCCTACTCGCCGCAGAGCGAATAGACACTGAACCTGCTCACTGCCTCGTGCTTGAAGATTCGGAACATGGGGTCGTCGCGGCTTGTCATGCAGGAATGCAGGTGTACGTCGTTCCGGACCTCCTGGAGCCGTCCGCTCGCGCCATTTCGATGTCAAACGGAGTATTTACGTCGCTTTTGGATGTAGCCCGCCATCTCGACCAATTCTTAGCGGTGTAACTCCCGAAAAACGGGATTTCCGGAAACTGGGATTTACCGGAAAAAGCCAGTTTCCGGAAAGCCGACTTATCAGGACTTGGCCCATTCCATGAAGGCACACGCGAAGACCTCGGCGTCGAGTTGCTTTCCCACGGCAGCAATGGGTGTCTACAATTCTCAATCCTGGTCGTTGGCCGCGCTTCAATTCTTTCTTCCTTCGTCCTGTTCTTTGACGATTTTCGCAATGCCGAGTAGTTTCGAGCTGATTTTTAGGCCGGCGCGGTCGGCCGCGAGTTCGTTAACTTCAAAATGAACATTGTTTTCTTCGACCGTCAAGTTGATGACACCACCCCGCGCAGCGAACCCTTCGGTTTCGCCAACCGTCAGAGTGCTTGAACCGTTCAAATCCCGCACAATCCTGTCCTGGTCCTTCTCGGTGACAGGGACAAACACGATGTGGCACCCGCTCAGGGGATCGGTTCGCTTCAGCGTCCTGACCTCGACCGAACGTCCCCCCGAAGTCCGGGCTCGCAATTCCTGCTCAAGATCGCGACTGAATGGATCGTGTCCAGCGATGCATATAATCATGGGCGCGCCTGCATGCCCGTACGAGGCGGCAGGCCACTCGACAAGCTTCGTGAAGTTGTAAAGAAAAGCGAGCTTGAGCGGGTACGCCGCGCCTTCCTCACTCTGCGGCATGGCCCTCGGAGAAGCATTCGAGAAGAGACAGAAGGAGACCAGCAAGAACGAGATTCGCCGGATTCGGCACGAATCAAACCTAGTTGCGAGGCGCCTGGCCCAACTGCGCTGCCAGTCGTTACGATGCGGAAAGTGAATCGCTATCATTGGAATCTGTATCCGACTTTCACTCGAAAGCCTCGGCCATCCTGAACGATAACGTCCTCAACCAAGCCGTTGCCGGCAGGGTCGGAATATTTGTAGTTAAACGCGTTATACAGACTTGCCGACACATCCCACCCTCCTACAATATTGCGGCTGAACAGGGTGAAGTTGGGGACGGCGTACGCGCCCGCAGATTGTCCCATAAGCGTTATTCTCCGGCTGACGTACTGAAGGTCCATGCTCGCGTAGAGTTTTCGTGGAATGAGCGGCACACTAAGGCTCGCCTGGGCCAGATGTTTGGGAGAGTTCGTGGGCGTCGCTCCCGTGACAGGGTCCGTTGCCTCCTGAAAGCTGTAGCTGATCGCGGTCTCCAGACCTCCCGGCAGTTTTCGGCCCAATTCAAAATCTACACCTCTAAGATTCAATGACCCGGCATTCCCGAAAACAGCGTTGCCGGTTGCGGAGTCAACCTGCTCGCCAATCAAGCTGTGGATGGGGTAATAAAACCCCGAGGCTCTCAGCCAGAAGTGATTGGCAGAGTATTGCTCCCACACCAGTTCGGTGCTCTTGAGGGTCTCGGGACGCAGAGATGGATCGGCTTCGTTTCCAGGCGCATCGTAGAAGAGCTCAAATAAGTTGGGAGGGCGAAAGGACTGGCCGTAAAGCAACTTGAAGGTCGTTTTCTCCCAGGGATTATAGATCAAGGCGGCGCGCGGGTTCGTCGTGCCGCCAAAAATCGAATAGTGATCGTAGCGAAGGCCCAGATTCAGGATCACATTTTTGCGAAGATGAATCTCATCCTGAGCGTAAACCGACTCGATATTTGAGGTCCTGCTGTCCGCAAAATATTGCACAAAAGGTTGAACATCGTAATTTCCCTGGTCCTGCTGGAAGTCGTCCTGGTATTCGGCGCCGGCGCTCAATCGCTCCTTCCAAAAGAGCTGTTTAGAGAAGGTTACCTCTTCGCCCCACCACTCGCCGTGAGCGAAGTTTTTGTTCAACACTCGCGAAGGTCCGCCGGTGGCTGAGTAATCGTAAATGTAATTGCCGTCGTTATTGAAGAGATCGAAATAGGTCCGATTGGTAATGCTCCATCCGCGGCCAAGCGTCCGATCGTATTCCAAATCGAGGAAATCGGTTTGGTCGGTTGTGCGTGTCCCCGTGACGTTGAAAACCGTTCCGAAAGAAGCGGTCGGAATCCCCTTGTCCCGGGATGCAAGCACTCCGTGCAATTTCCAGTGGCCCCAGGCGATATTGGCAAACAATTGGTGAAATTCGTCGTCGTCCGCGTTCACCGCAATGCCGTTGTTGGTGGCGGGGTTGTTGAACTCCGGGAAGAACAGATGGTCCTGCCCGTGGGAATCATAAAAGGTGCCGGAAAGAAGCATCTCCAAACCATTCAAAAACGTATGGCCGTAGCTGAGGCGACCCTCGTATGTGCCTTGACCGCCCGCCTCGGCTGTCACACTCACGTTTGGCAAATCCCGTCCCCGTTTTGTAACGACGTTAACGACCGCCAGGAAGGCGCTGGCGATATACAGGGAAGAGTTAGGCCCTCGGATGACTTCGACGCGATCGATCAGATCGACGTCAATCGGGAACTCCGTTCCAAGCAGAGCCCCGTCGAAAATGTCATCGTTCAGGCGGTGGCCGTCGACCAACAATGCGATGCTATTGTTGTACTGTCCCGGAAGCCCAAAGCCTCGCACTCCCAAGTAGCTGTAATTTCGGTCGTAACTGACATAGAAGCCCTGGACGTTCCTTAAAATGTCGGCAATGGTCCGGTAACCGTATCTTTGGATTTCTTCGGAGGTAATGATGGTGACGGAGGCGGGCGCCTCAGTGACCTTCTGCTCGAATCCGGACGCGCCGTAGACCGAATCAACTTTGATCGACATCAAATCTTCAAGGCTCATGTCGAGCAAATTCGGGGTAGCCGGTTCATTCTGAGCGAGCGCGCTGTGGGTGTGCGAAAAGGATATGACGGAAAACAGGAATAAGAAAAGCAATACGAGACGCCTCATGCTCATGCCGCTTACATCGTCATTTCCGGAACAAACTTTAGTGGTGGAGTGTCAATCCACGGCTGGAGCGATCAATCCGGGACGTGGTTGGCGGGGAGGGTTGGACGACGTCCATACTGAGAGAATCATACATCTTGCCCAAGTCCCGAGAAACGGGATTTCCGGAAACTGGCCGATTCGGCCGGAGGCGCCAAGGCCCGGCGGCCCGGAGTCGCGTAACCCCGCGATCTCCTATGGAGTTTTCTTCAGAGCGCGCAGCTTGGTAACTAGCGTGGCGTACTGATACGCAGCCTTTAGAACTTCCTTAGTGAACTCGATTCCAACAGCTACCTCGTCCTTACCAACCTGATCGTATTCGCGCGACTCGATATGCGCGGCGTCGTTCCCCAGCAGGCGTAGGTCGTCGAGTCCATCGAGGAGTTCCTTCGGCAGGACAATCTTCGTCCCCAGGTCCTGAATGCGCTCCTTCAGGTTATTTCCCTTAGCGCCGCGATCGAGACACAATTCCTCAAGCGTCTTGCGCACCATGAGCGCGGCGGCGATGAAACATTCTTCGGCGTGGCACGTAATCGCCTCCTCCAAAGCGGCGACGATTCTCGGCGGGATGTCGGTCTTGTCGAAGTCGATCCGTAGCGGCGGGTACGACCTAACCAGTTGATTGCTCTGCCAAACCATGAAGAGCATGGCTCGGCATTTCGTATTCGGGCACCTGCGCTCACCCAGCCGATATTGACCAGCCAAAAAGTCCTGATTGTTAGGTATTGGGAGTTCGAACGTTCCTAGTTGGCCGCAGCCAGGGCAGCGGACGTTCTCCTGCGGACTTGCTGGAACTAGGCCGATACCGGTGGCGTTGATGATCACGAGTCCGGAGATTGTAGCATCCGTAACGAGCAAGGGGCGAGGCGCGGAGCGGAGCCCCGGCGGCCCGGAGTCGCGCGACTCGCACCGACGAAAACCGGAGGCGTGGCGATTATCGTGGTTTTCGGCTAGTTTCCGGAAAGCCGACTTATCAGGACTTGGCGGTAGAATGTGTCCCAACGCCGAGGCTTCCATGTATAGGTTCGTTGACGCGTGGTCAAAGGAACTCGCGGGTGAACGCACCGTATCATACGTGTACTGCAAGATGTTCATGGGGGGAGGCAAGACAACCGGGTGGGCGGGAGCAAACGTATCGGGCATCGCCCTCGAACCGATGCGTGACCTAGCTTTGGATTTGACTAGGACTCAAATCGAGTCCCTGTTTGAACCACACGTGGCGGCATACCTCAAAACACCCGGTTGAGACGAATTTCGCCCACCTTCCGGTAAGCCGACTTATCGGGACTTGAGGGCTTTGTCGGGCCTGTATAGACGATAAGCAATCCACGCGACAAACAGCGCGCTTAGACCCGAAAGCAACAGCCGAGGGTAAAAGTGATCCTGCTCCACAATCTGTGCGAGGGAAGCAACAGCGAAGAATGTCAACGCACAACGGTCAACGAATGTGGTTGGAGCAGGTCGCTCTCGCAGGAAGCGCCACGTCAGGGCAATGGTAACAACACAATATGCAAAAATTTCAAGAGCCTCCAAACGCGCAATTCTTTCAGCGATTATTGGAGAGTTCGGGTTCGGACCAGCAATCAAGAAACCTAAAGCGCGGTATATACCCGGACCAAGAAAGAACGCGATTGAGAATGGTGCCCAGCGGTGAGCGGTCAGCAGCATTACAATGACAGCGACCGGAAGTGTCCACCATCCCACAAGAAATGCGAGAGGCGCATTCGGGTCCGGGGTCGCAACCCACCACAGGAGTCCTGCTATCGCCATGCCCATCACGATAAAACCTACAATCAACCGGCCTGCCCACAATGAGCCGCTAATGACTTGCATGCGCCATGGGCGACGGTCTTTACGACGGCGCGGCAGAGGCACAGTCGGTGTCGTCTCAAGCAAATATCGAAGTGCGCGCATCGGGAATTGCGCAAGAGGGTAACCCTATTACGGTTCATGAGCCAAGCCCTGATAAACGGGATTTCCGGAATGTGGGACTAGGGGAAAGCCAGTTTCCGAAAAGCCGACTTTTCAGGACTTATCGGTTTAAGGATGCCAGAAAATCTCGGAGAGCGGCCCGGTATTGGGCAGGCGCAACAATAGAAGATTCTTCATGACAATAGCCTGCGATTTGAACGAAGTGCTTAGGAGGTCGAGCAGAGTTGTATACTTCTTGCCCGAACTGGAAGGGCAGAATTGGATCCTCTGTGCAATGAACTATGAGGATTGGTGCGCTTATTCGTTGAAGATTCGATTGTGTGTCAAATTGAGAGCGAACGAGTAGGCTTAGCCCGGGTAGAAACCAAAATATTTTTCCGGCAACGCGGGATGCCGACGGAAATGGTGCTTCGAGAACGACACCGCCGACGCTGTGCCGGGCAGCGAGATTGGCGGCAACCGCAGTGCCGAGGGATTGCCCATAGGAAAGAATAGCCTTAGGGTCGAGATGTTTCGTGCTAACGAGGTACTCGTAAGCTGCCTCGGCATCGAGATAAAATCCAGTTTCACTCGGTTTGCCCTCACTGTGACCGTATCCCCGGTATTCCAGCGCAAACACGTTGGCAGGTGTGTCATGAAGAAACTCATACGCTAAAGCACGATTTGCGATGTTGGAGGCGTTGCCGTGGAATGCCAAAAACGTAAATTCTGCGTTCGCGTCGGGAATCCACCAAGCGTGGAGCTTTGTCCCATCCGAAGCCGTGAGCCAAACATCTTCGGGAGCGAGCGTTCGTGGATGCCAGTCACCTTCCAGCCGAGCCGGGTAATTGGGAAAAAAGACCATGCGGCGCTCAAATATGCGAATGACGAGCAATAACAGAACGTAGGCTACACAAAGGTATAGCAGGAACATTGATAGGCGCTTGACGACGTACTGCGGGGAGATAGCCACTCTCCGATGTTATTACACAGGGAAACGGGATGTTCTCGAAAGACTTTTCGGGATTCGTCCTGATAAACGGGATTTCCGGAAACTGGCTTTCAGGTCCCAGGGACCCCCAATTTCCCAGTTTCCGGAAAGCCGACTTCTCGGGACTTGGCGAGCCGTTAAGGCTACTGGTGTATCCAACCATGGCGAACACCATAGGACGGCAAGTACTGTACCGGCTACAGGACCGAGGTGTTTTACCGTTGCTCGATTGGGGTTCTTACCGAATTGTGGGGTCCAACCGCGCGATCTAGCGTGCTGTGGGTGCGTGTACCGCTAAATCATAACGAAAGGACAGACTCACGATGAAAAGACCCGCCCGATTTGGTCTAAGCGTACTAGGTGTGACAATCGCTCTGCTCGCACTGTCTGCGACTCCGGCGATGGCGCACGAGATAACTACAGCGACGGTGACGGCAACTTGCACAGGTTATTCCATCACAGTGAATGGTGTGGATTTCGTGTCTTCCGATCTGCCGGGTTACGTCACCTACGAGATAGACGGCTTCCCAGGGGGAGCAATCACAGGTTCGATTCCTATTAACAGCGTCGATTCCTCCGGGGACATCAGCGTGACGGCCTCCGGTTCAGTGGCATCCTTCACTGGTACGGCGACCCTGTCAGGAAGCGCGACCCTGTTTGACGACAGCAACACTCAGCAGAATACCATCACCTTTACACCCAGTACCTTTTCACCCACTAACAGTTTCAGTTGCGGGTCGGCCCCGCCGCCTCCGCCCCCATGCGTCGGAACAGCCACCAATTCTTCGAACTTCAACGGCACGTCAGTCCCTGCGGGAAGCTACATCTGGTTCAACGCCAATTTCAAGGCGAATCACGTTCCGAGCGGCGGCGTGACGATAGACTTCACGAATGGAAACGTCTCCTTTACGGCGGGTGGCACTTCGTACTCCCTGGCGGTTCCCAATGCCAAAATTACCTTCTCGCCCGGCGTCTCCTGCACCTCCACTACATTCGACTCAGGTTCCGATACTTGGATAACCACAGTCCCGGTTTCGGGCGATGACGAGGTTTTTCTGACTGGTTTCGCGTGGCCCGTGCCCAGTGGCGGCTTGCATGGCGGCGCTAATCCCGTGAACTTCAGCGGCACCTACAGCAGTGAAACAAATGCGCCGGGCCTCTCCATCGAAATGAAATGGAGTGCAGCGGCCTACTCCAGCTTCACGACCGATTACAACGCTCTCCAGATCAAGGCTGGCCACCAAACAGCGTGTGGACAAAACAATGGTGACCACGCGGGGACTCCTGAAGGCGTCGACAGCACCAATACACCATGGAAGAAGTATCTGGTTGGCGGTCCTAGAGGCGGTGGCGGATCAAACTTCACCGGCTCCTGGAGCGGTACGCTGAATATCAACATCTGTCCCTAGTTCAATCCACCAGGGAGAATCCGTCAGGGCTGCCGAGTCCGACTCGGCAGCCTGAGGCGGATACGGCCCTAAGTCCTGAGAAACGGGATTACCGGAATGTGGCTTCTTCCCTCTGTGCCTGCGCCATCGCAACGACAACGGCAAAACGAAGCCCCAAGCTTGAAAGACGGGGAAGGCGAGGGCGAGCCGGGAATCCCCTTTAGGGGATTGGACTGGGCCGGTTCGATCCTTCCCCGCATATCCCTCAGTCAAGCCGCCGATTGAGCGTCACAGCACGCCGGAATCCCATACCTAAAGGGATTGCGCCCGAGAAACGGGATTCTCGGTAACTGGGTTTCGGGGGATTCCCGGCCACATTCCGATAATCCGACTTCACAAAGATGAGACCTGTGCAGAATGGGACTGTGTTACTTCCCGCCGTCTGACATCATTGGCGTATGTCCAGCAACAAAGCCAAGAGGGAAACAACGATGCGTCACCGAAGATTCGGGTGGTAGCCGGCATTTCTGGCCACGGGACTATTCGCGGCAGCGACGCCGCACAACCCAACTGCTGTGCCCAATGCATTCTCCCGCGTACAAGATTCACAGCCGCCGACCAATCCCTACATTCCTAATGCGCCTAAACCAGCGCCCGACCAGCCCAACAATCCGGGGCCGGACGTTGGGAAACCAAACGTTCCCCCAATGGGGCACCCACCTCCGAGCCCGCACCCACCCACCAGCGGGCCGCCTGACCCCCCGCCAGACGGTTCCGGTTCGGGTCCGGGCGGCAGCTGAGGCCGACTTACCAGGACTTGGCATCGGCGGAGACGCAAACCGGGCGATCATCCAAATAGGACCGCAGGTTCTGATTTATCTCCTTGGCCAAGGGAAGGGGCGCATTCCGCCAGCCTCTGTCAGCCCTAGCACACACGCCCGAAGTTCGGCTTGCTTGCCACCGCATATGAGTACAACATGAGATCGCCCCTTTACGATTCCGCGCGCTGTGGTGTAGCCATTCGCGGCAACGGACTCCCGCCGGAGTAGAAGCACACCAAATGAGCGTCGACAAGAAGGAAATGATTGATCAGCTGAAATTTGAAATTGAGATGATCGAGAAGGGCCGATACCTCCCGTCTGTCCGGGAACCCCGGCAAGATCCGAAAATCTTCCGCGACTCGATCACCTGCCTCAATGTAGGCCTGGAGGAAAAGGAACATCCTTGCACGAGTTGCTTCTTGAGCGAATTTGCACCGCTCGAAGTGCGCAACTCGAACGATGACGTCTGCCACAAGATCCCCCTCAACGAAAAGGGAGACACGGTCGAATCCCTTAAGGCTAAGGACGATCCACGCAAGCTTCAGGCGGCTGTTCTCGGTTGGTTGAAGAGAACCGTCGCAAGCCTGGAAGAAGAAGTTGCGGTCGGGAAATAGGCCTCGCGGCTCTTCGTGGTTCAAGATGAGGGCAGAGTGAGCTGGGAGCGCCGTCGCAGGAGGCGTGTTGCGATTGCATTTCCGATTGAGGTTTCTGGAAAGGGGGTGACAGGCACCGCTTTTCATGACCGGGCATTAACCAACGATGTCAGCGAGTCTGGATGTCAGTTCTCATTTGAGCGAAAGCTTTGTATTGGAGAGCATCTGAGTCTTAGCCTCGTCAATACTGACTTTGCCAAGCTTACGGGAACGAAGACCCAGCTATTCGAGGTTGTCTGGGTTGAACCCAACAACATGGGGTGGGTAATCGGCGCGAGGAAGCTTCAAGACGGCAACATATGGCCTTTGACATTTCCTTTACTGAGCAAATGGTGATGATAACGCGCAGGGAAAGAGCCTCCGAATGCGCCGAGCATCTACACCAGGCATCCCGAAAGATAAATCCAGATAGGTCCTGAGAAACGGGATTTCCGGAATGTGGGCGGTGCCACACGCCTAGGCATTCATGGGGGAGGTTCCAACCCGATGCTGTCGTTGACCGCCTCCCGGAGCCGCTGTTTACAACCTAAATACCGCTCGGTCGTTTGAACGCTCTCATGCCCCAGCAGAAACTGAATCTGTTCCAGTTCACCGCCTGCCTCATGGCACAACCGAGCGCAGGTACGTCGCAGATCATGAGGGGCCAGGCTCTCTAGATTTGCTTTCCTCGCAAATTCCCTGACGACGCACCAAACCACCTTCTCCGTTATGCTCTCACCCCAAACGGAACCCGTCTTATTGACGCAGCGAAAGAGCCTTCCGGTCTTAATGTCGGCTGCGGCGGTCCATCGATCGATAGCGGTCTTCACCCAGGTTGGAACGGGTACGGTTCGCACATGGCTTCCCTTGCCGATCAAATTAACGATTGCCCAACGCTCGTCCCGCTGCTGCAAATCCTCCACCGTCAAGCGAACCAATTCAGAACGCCGAAGGCCGCAACCGAGCAGGGTCGCGCTTTCCCTGAATTGACCCCAGATCGGGAGTGCTAAGTAAGGCTTTGCTTTGATGTGTGGTGAGCCAGTTCCCGAGCCGAACCCCAAGCTTCTTGGGACCCTTAACGCGGCCAATGCTGGCCGCTAATTCCGGGCTCAGCAGACCGCTATCGGCTGCCTCGTACGCCAAACGGCGAACCGCTGCAAGACGCACATTGATGGTTGCCGCTGCGAGTCCTTCGGCCTCTAGTTGCAGGCGATAACGGAGAACTACCGTCTTGTTGAAAGCCAGTCTAGGCTCAGAGCAATACCAGGCTACGAAATGTTCGATGGCTTGTCGGTGGCAACGCTGCGAATCCGGTGAACCCAAAGTGCTCAGAACTGCTGCCTTAGCGTGGTCGAGGTCCGGAATGCGAAGGACTCTCCGGGGCTTCCGATGTAAGGTCTTCCTCTTCATTGGTCGGCGGCCTCCTCGCCGCTGACCAATCATCTAAGTTCCTAAAAGCCACATTCCGGAAATCCCGTTTCACAGGACTTGGCAGGATGCCCTCTGATTGACTTGACTCAGAATGCGTATGTTTAGAGGTTGGTGTACGAGCGGTCACTCTTGCTGCCTGCGTTCAGCAAGGCATTGCGCCGAGGGTCGCACACCACGACCTCCCTGACGTACGGCTGGATCAGGTCGTAGAGCCAGGCGGCCCGAGGTCCCTTCCTCAAAAGTGACGTGCAAGTCCCCGCGCAGCCCCCGAAGAAATTGCAGAATGGTGATCGCTTTGGTCTCGATCACACATTCCATGACCATCTTGCCGGTAGCATTCAGGACCGCGATGGAGATACTTTCCTTGTGGACATCCAGGCCGATATACTTCGCGCTATCCATAGTTGGGCGCTCCTCTCTCTCGGGGTTGCGGCATGCACCCAAACCCTACTCCTTAAGGGGCGCCCTTTATATTGCGTCGGCTTCTCGGAATGTGGCCGTAGGCCCAAGGCCAATTTCCGATAATCCTGCTCGGGACCTATCCGGTTCATGTAAGGTGGAGGATTGCTTCCGAGTACGCTGTGATCCGGGCACAATCGCTAAGGTATCAGGAATAGCCACATCTCCTGATTAGGCGGCAGTCTACTGTTCGCGCGTCGCACGAAGGAAATGGTGTGACCGGGGCCATTCGGCTGCGTTTCCCGGATCGAGCGATGGCAAGACGATGTCACATTTCGTGGAAAAGTAGAGATGTCTGTAGTTCTCTCGATGGCGCAGTATTTTCAAAGGACAGTTTCTAGGAGCTAACCCATGAAAAATCCTATGCCACGCCGAGCTGCTGCGAATCCTACGCAGTACAACATTGATGCAATCGCTAAGCTGGAGCATGACGCCCTTGATCGTCGGACTCTCACCGAACGGGTTAGCGACGTAATTACGAAACTTGTGGGCAATGTGGGATTCCTACTGGCTCAATTGATTCTGATTTCCGGGTGGAGCCTACTGAATCTCCACGTTATCCCAGGACTCAAAGCATTTGATCCGTTTCCTTTCGGCGTCCTAGCACTCGTCGTCTCTTTCGAAAGCGTGTTTTTGACTATTTTTGTGCTAATCAGTCAGAGTCGAATGGCCCGCCAGTCCGAACGGCGCTCGCATCTGGATCTTCAAGTCGGTATGCTTTCTGAGCAGGAACTGACGACCATCCTTCAAATGTTGCAGAAACTTTGCCAACACATGGGTGTGAACGTGGACTCCTCCAAGCAAGAGGTCCAGTCATTTAGTAAAACAACGGACGTTCACAAGCTGGCCAGTGAACTCGAAGAAAAGCTTCCGGAGGAATAGCAATGCCTCCTAGGCTGGCTTGCGTATTCGCGGGTTGGAACCGCCGCGAATGGCTGTACAAGAATCGCGGATTGGACTCTTCAGGCAATTTGGCAGGTTGAGCTTCGCGTAGGTGTCCGCAACCCCAAGTCCAAACACTGCCAGCGCAGAGCTACTGCTAGGAGCGAGCTAGGAAGGGCTGGTGCCGGCTACCGTCCGCTTGCTTTTCGTTCCGTTGCTCTTCGTTGAGGTCATTTATCTGTTTAACTAGTTCCAGCATTCTCTCAAAATCATGCTCAAAGCTGGCTTCGCGACACGATTCGCGCATCTTTTCATTCATACCGTCGCCTCGTAGTTGAACTGTTGCCTATAACAGCCGCAATTCTTCTACGGGCTGGTTTTGCAACCTGTTCAGTATTGAACAAGTGGAGAAGGACCTGCTAGAGATGTCCTACTCTATGTGTTCTCCTCTCACTGCGTCCCGATCCTAATCCGAACGAGTGACCTCGAATCGGACAAAGAAGGCCAAGTCCTGGTAAGTCCTCTTACGGAATGTGGGAATCCCCGAAAGCCAGATTCCGGTAATCCCGTTTCTCGGGACTTGACCGACTCAAAATTCGACGGCGCGCCCAGTCCAGAACCGAGTGTTCTTGTTTTCAGTTAGATGGTCTCGGGAGTGCGTAAAAAGGAAAGAGAAGGAGGAGGCCGCAGCCTCCTCCCGCCCCGGTGTGGCGCAAATTGGAGATTTAGCTGAGCGGCGTGCTGTTGACGTCAGCAGTGCCCGTGGCATTGAAACGGATCACGCCAGACTGATTGGTAAAGAAAGCACGCTGTCCGGTGACGCCCGTGTTGACCGGGACACCAGTAAGGGCGTACGTGTTGATGTGGCCTTGAGCGTCGGCCGTGCCGGGGGTATAGACGAAGCTGTAGCCGCTCTTGATGCCGGCCGACAGCACGGAGTCAATCAGGTCGGCCGTCGTGGAGGTTGCCGTCGCCGCTGGGCCCAGGTCGGGCAGGGTGGAGGAATAGCCGATGTTGTAGGTGGTCGAATAGGCCACCTCTGCCGTGTTAATGGTGCGCAGCGAGCCGACTGCAGATGCTTCGTTAGCCGCCATTCTCGAACGCAGGAGGTTCGGGATGGCGATGGCGGCGATGATCAGAATAATCGCCACGACGATCAACAACTCAATCAGTGAGAATCCCTTTTGTTTGTTCCGCATTGTGTGCATCTCTCTCCTATTTGTATTAGTGTGATTACCAAGCTATTGGTAGCGCACGCCGTTGACCAACACTAAACGGAAGCTGATCGTGTTCCGGGCACATCCACAACGTGCGTTGAATGTGTTCGTTACCAGCGGTCGTTTCAGAAGGCAACTAGGAGACAAGCCAATTCGGGAACGGGAAAGTGACAAATTACGGCAGCCAGAATGACAATTTTTGTCAGTGTTATAGGGATGGTCTATTCAGATAGCCTTACTTCATAGGTGGTGCCTTTGCCAGACAAATAGGCATACTCTATTAAGAGCCAGAGCCGGAACCTGCCGTCGCTGCCCAAGAACTTCCTCCAGCCTCAGCCAACTCCTGAGAAGTCGGCTTTCCGGAAAGTGGCTTTTGGCACATTCTCAGGTGCTATTGTGGTGTCGGTTTGTTCCGCAGTTTCGCGCGGTTCAACGCAGCCAGGTACAAAACATATATACCCAAGCTTCTGAACCTACTACGATTTGCAGTTCAGCGCATTCTACGGCAGCTATTCGGGTGGCCTTATCAGGGGTGCGCTCTAACCAACTGAGCTACAGGCCCACGCGCAGGAAAGGAATCCATGATAACGACGGCGTGCAGGAGGGTCAAGCAACGCCAGCCGGACGATGATAAACTCCTGCGGGGGTAAACGCCGTGGTTCCCGTGCTGCTCGTTGTCCACGTTTTCGGCTTGGTGTTCTGGATCAGCGGCTTGCTGGTGACCAGCATGGCGCTGACGCGTCACACTCAGGAGGCTTCGCCTGAAACTCGTCAGGCGCTGGCGCGGCTCGAGCGCATCTACTTGCGCGGGCTGGCCGATCCCGGAGCACTGCTCACGATTCTCGCCGGGATCAGCCTGATCATGACCATGCCCGCTTACTTTCTTCACGCACCGTGGCTGCATATCAAGCTCACCTTCGTGCTCCTGCTGATCGGATTACACGGATTGATTGCCGTGCGTACCAAGAGGTTCGGCACGGGGCAAATCGCTCTGCAACGCGGCGAAGCGCGGCTGCTGGTTGCGGCCACGCTGCTGATATTCCTTTCGATTTTGATCGCGACGCTCATCGGCCAGGTCTATCTGACCTGAAGCGGGCGGCGGGATCCTCACACCAACGCGATGACATCGATTTCGACGCTCACATCGCGCGGCAGCCGCGACACCTGCACGGTCGAGCGGGCCGGCGGCTGGGTGCGAAAATAACGGCCGTACACTTCGTTCATCGCAGCAAATTCATTCATATCGGCTAGAAAGACGGTGGCTCGCACCACGCGGTCGAGCGAAGAGCCGGCGGCTTCGACGATGCCCTTTAGATTTTCCAGCACGCGCTCCGTTTGAACGGAGATGTCGCCGGCAACCGGCTGCTGCGTGGCCGGGTCGAGCGGGATCTGTCCCGAAACGAAGACGAATCCATTGGCGCGAATCGCCTGCGAGTACGGTCCGATGGCCTTCGGGCCACGGTCGGTGGCGATGACTTCTTTCATGGATTCCTCCTGGAAGTCCGGCTCGGTTCGGCGCGCCGATATGGTGGATGAACCGTCTTCATCGGGAAATTCTCGGAACGCTGAAGTCCTGACCAGGCACTAACGACGCGGTCGCGGGCAAAGGGCGCAAAATCGCCGGCGCCGGGTCTGTGGCATAGCGCGCACGAAAATCGTCCGGGATGCCTGGGTGATTGAGCCACACACGGAACTCATCTCCCAGGGCGGTATCCGTACTGTTCTCCAGAGAAGCCCGCAAATCGTCCAGCGAGAGCTCGAGTCCGCGGCCGCCGATGGCACTTTGCAAGCGGAGCAGCGAGCGATCGAATTTATCGCTACCGGTGAGATCGTCGAGGGCAGCGAGAAAAAGGGCAGCTTTGCGGCTACTGGCGGCGAGCTGTTGCGGAGTGGATTCCGCCGGCGCCTGCAATAACGATTCGCTGTCTCCAGTCACGCTGACGCGATCGTATTCCGCGAGCAGCCGGGCGATTTCCTGATGGCGCGCGGATTCGCCTCCGCGGGTTTGGGCCGCCAGGGCCACGCCGTACAACCCAAGGCCGCGGCCCAGCAGAATCTCCGCATCCGGGCGCAGACGAATGCGCCAGCCAAACCAGATGCGAACCAACGCGGCTTCGACCGCGCGCAGCACGGATTCGCTGGCGATGCCTTGCTCGAAAGCGCCCGCACCCAGCAAGAGTCCCGCCGGAAAAGAGGCCACCGATACGTCCTGACCTACGGAATTGGGCGGAAGCAGGCCGGGGGGTGCCTCGACAATGAGCAGTGGACCGAATTGCGGCAGCGGTCCGAAGAGGCGGATGAAGGTACCCACGCTGGAGGTCAGACGGCCGGCTGCCGTGCGAGCCGCCGCAGAATCGAGCGGCTGGAAAGTCCAGAAGAGCAAGTTGCCGTCGGGCGCTTGAATGGACTGTTGCTGATAGCGGCCGGCGATCACAAAGGCAGGAAGATCCTGGCCAGTAGTTTGGAAGCGATAGACGGTCTTTCCGTCAGAGGAGCGACGTCCCTTCTGCTTGCCGGAAGCCAGGAGCCTGAAATCAGACGGCAGACTTAGCTCGAAACGCTCCTCACGGGTCAGAAGATCGCCCTTGGCGAAAACGCCGACCGGGGTGACCCAGAAGGGTAAAGCACGCGGATTGGCGAGATAGAAGCCCTCGGGAGTCGCGGCGGCGACCCCGCTGCCAAAGGGACCTGTCGCGAGGTCGTATTCAAGGACGATGTCGCGCGCTTGACGTACCGGCCACGGCGGATCGAAACGCACACGCAGAGGCGACTCGGGATCGTCGCCGAGCGGGACTGGCGCAACGGTCTTGCCGTCCACCTGCATTATGAGGTTGCCTTGGCCGGAGACAAGGGCCACAGGCAGGCTAACGTCGAGAAAGTCGAGGGCGCGGTTGCCGGAGTTTAGCATGCGGTCGGTGACGCGTAGATGGACCGGCGCGGGCTGCGTGACAGACTGTCCCAGGACCATCTGCCGGGTCTGCAGCCGGAAACCAGGGCCAATGGGAACGGCGCAGGCGGCGGTGCAGAGGGCGGCGAGGAGCGTTAGGGCTAGCGGAAGGCGGAAAGCTGGAAAATCCCTCATCCGCCGCGACGGATTCAGGATTAAAACGTTAACAAAACGGGGCCTGCCCCCCACCCCCCCGTTTTTTTTGTAAGTGTTCATTCTAAAGATAGTTGTGGATGAATTTTGCGTAAGTGCTCATTCCAAAGGGATTAAACTCCCATGTTTTCAATAGTGCCTTGGCCATGTTGCAAGTGTTCATTCTAAAGGAGATTAAGTAGCTGCGGAATGAACACTTCCGGATAGGGTCAGATAATCGTATTTCAGGATTTCTTTGGAAGGAGCGTGGTCCGGGTGAGGTCGCTCGGAGACGCATCGTTTTCAGTTCGGATTGTATTTTATCATGGCAGTCAAATGCGCCGCGGAAAACCGAGCGATTCACAAGGCGCGAGTGACTCAAGATCGCCGATGTCGACAGAATCTGTCGCATATATGATTTGCATATTTTTGATTAGACGCCGCCTCAAGGCATGCGAGCGTGTCGTAAAATGATCATGTGAAGAGACAAGACCCGGCACAGCGAGGGGCCCTTGAGAAAGCTGCGTAGCACAGACCATGCTCTTTCAGGTCTGCTTGCCCTTTGCGTGATCATTTACACCATTTGCTGTTGTCCGATTCTCGGCGCGCAGAACGCGAGCCCGGAAGATTCTGCAACTTCTTCCGTAACACTGACAGACATCCTGCCCGATTCCGGTTCCGGCGGCGAACTTCCCGGCCAGAGCCCCCCGGCGGGCGACTCGGACTGGGTGCACAAGTGGCTGCACATCGTTGACACCACGCGCGCCAAACAACCACATACCGCGGCGCCGTTGATCACGACACACGTTGCGCTGGTTCAGCAGTATCGCTTCGATACGCAATACCAAGAGGCTGGGGGCGTCTGGACCGCGAACTATGGCTCGATGAAAGGGCTGGAGATAATCCCCAACACGCGAATGGAAGTGCAAGTGGGAATACCGCCGTATATTTCTCATCAGGCGGCAAGCCTGCCGGACGGATTCGGCGACGTCTCCGTTCTTCTGAAGTTCCGAGCGTTTTCCGCGACAGAGGGCGAAGGAGATTACTTCGTTGGCTTTTTTCTAGGAGGTTCTTTCCCTTCCGGCACGCCGCCGGCCGGATTGGGCCACTCGGTTTGGACTCCTATGATCGCGGCCTCCAAGGGCTGGGGGAATTTCGATATACAGAGCACGCTCGGTGGAACCCTTCCGGGGAGCGGAACAAACGTGTTGGGCCGGCAGGTGGTGTTCAACAATACGGCTCAATACCACCTGGGGCGACCCCATCTTTGGCCGGAGATGGAAGCGAACTCAACTTTCTTTGTGGTCGGCCCACATGCAGGGGAAAGCCAACTTTTTCTCACGCCGGGATTGTTGGTGGGACCATTTGAGCTTGTCGGAAGATTGCACTTCACATTCGGCGGGGGTATTCAAATTGCGGCTACGCAATTTCATCTGTACCAACGCCGCTGGATCTGGAGCGCTCGGTTTCCGTTTTGATTCTGCCAAATCCATCTCAGGCGCCGAAAGGTCTGTGGACCTCCGTGCGAGATTCCGTGGAGAGGACTAGAGTGCTGGGCATTGTGCGGACTGACCGGAGGTGAACGCGTGAGAAAAGCGGCTGCGTTGACCGTGTTCTTGGCAGCAGTGACCGTGATGGCGACCGGGACGCAAATGGCCCTGGCGGACGATGGCGAGAACCTGCTGACGATCGACCATTACGTTTCCGTGCGCTCCACAGTGCCGGCCACAGCCGGGCAAGTGTCCGAGATCGATGTGCGCGAAAAGGTGCGTGCGGGCGCGGCACTGCGCGGTGCATCGATCGAGAATCAATCCGTATTTTCATGTAGGAACTATGTAGGTTTTCTGCAGGCGCTTCTCTTACACAAGTCTAGGGAGTACATTGCCGGGAACACTGTGTTTAAGGATGGGCTTTGTAGGCAGGGCGTCCTGATACTCTTCGGCCAAGACCTTAAGAATAGAAGGTAGCTCTTCGAAATCCGTGAACTTGTCCAGGAAGAAGTTCGCCCCAAACTCGGTGCATCTCCGCCTCATCTGTGCTAGTTCAGGAGCAATTTGGCGCGCCCGTTTGTCTATTGAATCTTGATCAGGTACACGTCCTCGCAATCGTTGGCGACGTGCATACCCGCCGGGCAGCCATTGGGCCAGGCCATATCGCTGGTGAACACGACGTAGTGTCCGGAGCGGCTGATGGCCGCATGAGGCTGCGCCCAGTAACTCTCCAGGCTGCGCGAACGAGCATGGGCGAGGCGGTAGACGGCCGTTCCATCAACCTTTTCCAGGATAATTTCGTCCTCATAGAGCAGCCAGTTCGCCGCCGTAGGCGCCTGATAATTCGGGTCATTCGTGAACAGTTCGGGGCTGGAAGTCCGGCTCTCGAAGAACGAGAACGCAATCCAAGGCTGGCTGGCAGAGCCTCGGTAACTCACGTGCCAGTAGGGTTGGTTGTCGAGCAGGCAGATGGCCGACGACATGAGATTCAATCGCCTCACATCCACTCCCCATCCGCTCGGGCACGGACTGGCCAGCCCCGCCAGCGTATAAGAGTTGGCCATGGAAACGAATACGGAGTTGCCGGCGAGATCGTAGCCCGTGTCGTAGTGATTGGTGGAATCCTGCATGTGCGTCAGCGTGCTCCCATTCCACAATCGCACGCCTTGTTCCGTCCCAGTGCCGTCCTGAACAAATTGGATGCTCAGCAGATTGTCGGCGGTCAGTTGGAGCTTATGCAGGCAGCCGGGCTGCGGAGTGCTGACGACGCTCCCGCTGACCGTGCAGGCGGTGGTGTAGACCGAAGTCTTGGCTTGCAGGCTGAGAGACCACACGAAAATGTCCATGGTGCTGTTGGCGTTCTGACCCACCAGAGCGATGTGATCGCCGTCCTGCGACAAATCCGCTGAGTCCGGAGAAACGATGCCGCCGCCGTATTCGCTGAAGGTGTGCAGCGCCGTGGGGTTGACAGTGTTCCCGCTGACCGTGCCCTGGTACAGGACGTTGCCCAGCGTGTAGTAGAAGGCGTTGCCATTGGAAGCATCCCAGACCGGGTGCCCGTTGTTCATCCCCGGCATGTTGGCCACGGGAACGACGATGTTTCCATTGACATCGCGGATGCGCCAGGCGCCGTCGTTAGAGACGAGCAGCAGCAGGGTGTCGGTCGCGTTGAGCGGCGTGAAGGTGGAGTAATAGTTCATCAGGCTGGGGTGACTCCCATCCCACAACGGCTCCTCAAGGCTGCCATTGGTGATTCGCTTCACCGTGCAGCCAAAGACGGGATCCACATAGCTCTGGCCGGTCGCCGGAGGGATAAACGTAGCCCAGTCAAGTGGAAGGTGGACCAGCCCGTCGTTCAGTTGGCCGCACACCGGCTCGCCCGGCAGATCCACGGCAGAACTACTCAGGGCGATGGAGGTCGGCGAATTGGTGGCATCGCTGGTAACCGTTACGCCGCCCGCGACATTTCCAGTGGCTGCCGGGGCAAAGGTCACGTTCAACGTTGCAGTCTGCCCGGGAGTTAGAGTCTGTCCAGTGGACAGGCCGCTGACATTGAAGCCCGGTCCCGAAATGCTGATACTGGAAATCGTAACGTTGGGATCGCCGAAGGCAGTGAGCGCCGCGGACAGAGTGCTGGTGCCGCCTACGATTACGCTTGGGAAGCGCAAGCTCGACGCGCTGGAGGTTAGTTGCAAAGGTCCCGCATTAACCGTGAGCGTGGCGGCGTTGCTGGTGATGCTGCCGACACTGTTGCTGACCACCACTGTGAACTGCGCACCATTGTCGGATGTTGTTGTGGACGGGGTCGTATAGCTGGGAGAGGTGGCACCCCTGATCGCTGTCCCACCTTGATTCCACTGATAGCTGAGCGGGGCAGTGCCTGATGCCGTCGCGGAGAATGTCGCCGTCTGCCCCGAGGTGATCGTCTGGCTAGCTGGGGTGCTGATCGAAGGTGGCGTGTTTACGGTCAGCTTGGCGGCATTGCTGGTGGCGCTGCCCGCCGCGTTGCTGACTACAACGGTGAACCGTGCGCCGTTGTCCGAGGCCGTGGTGGCCGGGGTCGTATAGGTTGATGAAGTGGCACCACTGATCGTTGTCCCGCTCTTCCGCCACCGGTAGCTGAGCGGAGCGGTCCCTGTGGCCACCACTGAGAAAGTCGCCGTCTGGCTGGCCGTGACGGTCTGGCTGGCCGGCTGGCTTGTGATCGAAGGCGGTGTGTTTACGGTCAGCGTAGCGGCATTGCTGGTGATGTTGCCGGCCGCGTTGCTGACTACAACGGTGAACTGTGCGCCATCGTCGGAAGTTGCGGTAGCCGGAGTCGTATAGGGCGACGAAGTTGCTCCGCTGATGGCTGTCCCGTTCTTCTGCCACTGGTAGCTGAGCGGAGCGCTGCCCGTGGCCACGACCGCGAAAGTCGCCATGTGCCCCGCCGTGACCGTTTGGCTGACCGGCGGCGTCGTGATGGTAGGCGGTATGCTCACGTTGACCGTGACTGCGTTACTGGTGGTGCTACCCCCCAAGTTGCTAACTACGACTGTGAACTCCGTGCCGTCGTCGGACGTCGTCGTGGCGGTAGTCGTATACGACGACGACGTCGCTCCGCCGATGTTCACGCCGTTCTTTATCCACTGATAGCTGAGCGGAGCTGTGCCCGTCACCACAACAGAAAAAGTCACTGTCTGGCCGGCAATGACCGTTTGGCCGACCGGCTGGCTGGTGATCGAAGGCGGAGTGTTTACGTTGACTATGGCTGCGTTACTGGTGGCGCTGCCCGCCGCGTTGCTGACCACAGCGGTAAACTGTGCGCCATTGTCCGAGGCCGTGGTGGCCGGGGTCGTATAGCTGGGCGAGGTGGCGCCGCTAATCGCTGTCCCGTCCTTCTGCCACTGGTAGCTGAGCGGTGCCGTGCCCGTGGCCACCACTGAGAAAGCCGCCGTCTGGCTGGCCGTGACGGTCTGGCTGGCCGGCTGGGTAGTGATCGAGGGTGGTGTGTTTACAGTCAGCGTAGCGGCATTGCTGGTGATGCTGCCGGCCGCGTTGCTGACGACAACGGTGAACTGTGCGCCGTTGTCCGAGGTTGTTGTGGCCGGGGTCGTATAGCTGGGAGAGGTGGCACCGCTGATCGCTGTCCCACCTTGATTCCACTGATAGCTGAGCGGCGCCGTGCCTGATGCCGTCACGGAGAATGTCGCCGTTTGCCCCGAGGTGACCGTCTGGCTGACCGGCGGCGTAGTGATCGAAGGCGCCAGCACAATCGGACTCACTGTACCGCTATTATTGAATACCACGTCCACCCAGTAGTTCGCGGTGTTGTACGTATTGGTCGGGAAGGTGCTGCTATCGCCGTACGCATACGGCCCGTTCGCGACACCGGATCCATTCGCCAGGGCGTGCAGAGGAGCATTATCGAACCCAGTGCTCGCGAAGTAGTACGGGTCGACGCTGTAGTGCCCCACGGTGCTGTGGTAGGAGGCCACATACGCAGTATTGGCCGTGACGGCCACCGGATTGGAGAAGTTCACTTGCTGCCAGCCAGAAGCGGACTCGGTGAAGGTCGCGGTAGCCAGCAGAGTACCCGTGCTGCTCCACAGGTTGCCCACATGGGTGCCGGTATTGCCGGTGTTCTTGTAAAAGCGAATGCCGGTGATATACCCATCGCTGTCCGCCTCGAACGTCACCCCTAGCTCCACTGCCGAGTCGGGCCCAACATCGGCGATCGCTGGCACCGCCGTATTCGGCCAGATCGTGCGCGGACAGTTCGGCGAAACCGTCTGGCTTACTGGCTGCGTCGTAACCGTCACTGCTGCGCGTGCCGGTGCGCCCATTGCCAGCAGCAGCGCAGCCAAGAGTGCCCCGCCAAGGATATTTCTTCTGTCGCGTCCGGTTACCTCATTTCACCCTCGCATGTCACTTTTTGTGTCGCCTCACCGAGACTGAGCCGGATGGCACCGTTGGGGCCTTCCTCGGCTTTGCCAGATAGGTCGCATTGGCACACGCCCACGTCATGCTTGGTTGCTTGGACAGATTTAGTACAGGGGTGGGCCAGGAGCGGAATGAGCTAGGCTGGTTCCATTCGCACGCGCTGACGTCATGTCCAGACTTCTGGGCGAAGCCGAATCCCCGTTCTGCTAAACCGGAGAGGGGTCCGATGTATGAGTAACTGGGGCTGAGTGTGACGCAAAAACGCTTGGTCCTCGCCCGCACGAACAATTGGTGCAGTTTGCCAGTCTCGTTTGACGCTCCTTCCCTAGGGATGACAACCCGGATCAGCTCGTCATCTTCAACGGTGTCAAAGCTTGGCTACGGCTGCCCTTGGCTTATACATTTCGTAAATACGCGGATAGAGAACTGCAATTGTTTGATCCGCCTCTTGGCATCCGCAATCGTAGCATTCCAGTGGATTGCGGCATTGAGCGTGCCACGTATCCATTGCGAGACGGTCTGTTTCCTTGGCCTTCGCTGCCAATTCGATTGCCCACAATCCGCTCGTTTCTCACTGAAATCTCCTTCTCAAGGGGCGGGTACCGTGACCCTGGAAGCATCGACCGTGACCGAGGCCGCACCACCGCCAGCCCCAGCGAAAATCCTGCCTGAGATATCTGAGTTGCTGTTCACCGTGACAGACACAGCGGCCAGTACGTTCCCTTGAAAAATCGTGGTGGTGCCGAAAGTAGCCGAACTCCCAACCAGCCAATAGACGTTTTTAGCCTGAGCGCCACCCGCTAGAATGACCTGAGCCCCCGATGCGGTGGTAAGCGTCGAGCTCATCTTGAAGATGAATACTGCGTTGGCGTCTCCCTTCGCGTCGAGCGTGACGTTGTTATTTGGTCCCGATCCGGAGATCAAGACGGAACTGGAGTTGACGTAGAGGCCGGGGGTGAAAGTCAGACCGCCCAGGTTGCCCTGCAACGTCTGAGCATTCGTCGAGCGCCCGACCGCATCGTTATAAGCGGCCAACAGGTCAACCTGGGCCTTTGTTACTGAAGCGTCGTTGACGTGGATCGTTCCGTTTATCTGTGATGGCGGTATGCCTTGTGAAGTTCCAGGAGCCAATCCGACATCGCCATTGATTAGTATGGCCCCAGTGCCGGTGATTGCAGATGTCGCCATGACAGCGAACGTGGAGGCCGTTCCGAGATTCACTGCCGCCGGTGTAGTTGTTGCTGTTGTTGACGCTGTAGTCGCGCCGCAGCCAACCAACGCGATGAGTAGTACTAGCAGAAGTACGTGACTTGTCGCCTTATACATGATTTCCCCCCGGTTCTCATTTTGGAGGCAGAATGGCTGACCCCCACCGGGCATATTGCTCAATTCGTCGCTTGGAGTCTGTCCTGTAGTGCACAGTCGGGCGCTGCCAAACTCAATGGCATCTGGGTTAAACGACTCTCTTAGGGATGGCTGGTTCGCTGAGCGCTCAGCGGCAGATTCGCGGAAGGTTATGCTATGAACGTCTCATCTTCAACGGTGTCAAAGCTTGGACAGCTCTCGCCAGCGAAAACCGACCGATCCACAAATTCGTTGAGTCGCGGGAAGGAGAAGCCTAGAATACGAAAGAACACGGGTGCATATTGGAGATCCGGTCCCAAAGACCGATCAAGCAGAACCATCGGAAAGGCAGAACAAAAATGAGACCACCCACATGCTTGATTTTGCTGTTGCTGGCGGCCTCACCCCTCTGGGCAAAACCGAAGGTTCCCATACGGGTCACGCTCAAAGAGGGAATGGGAAAAGACTACGTGCAGGACTCGCTCGCCAAAAATGGCAACCCAATAAGCGCCAATGACATCGGTGGGCACGGCGACAACGTGATCTACGGCAGGGTCTTCTATATGAATGTGACCGTGCTCTCGAACGATGCAGCGGCGGTTGCCAAGAACAATGGTAAATGGTGCATCAAAAGCGACACCGCCTTGGAACTGGACGGCGACTATCAGGGAACGCTCGATGGCGATAGCCTCGAGGTCGAGATGCCTCAAAAGAACGGGAAAATCAAGAAAGTGAAATTCGAGATCGTCGATCACAAGTGGCGAAACCTGACAGACTTCGTCGCCAAATAACTTTTTCGTATCGAGTCCCGTGCTATAACGTCGTCGGCGCTGTCAAGAGACACTCTAAGTTTTGCGGTGGGTCTCCGGGCTATAGCACGGTGGGTCAGAAAGAGGGGCTTACGGGGATCGGAGGAGAAGCTATCGACGAAGATTCGTTGAATGAGATCCCGGTATTCCTAAGCTCGCGCAATTCAGCTTGACTCCCGCTCACGAATATCCACGCAACGAAATAACTCTTCGCTTCCGTGAAATCTAACGATGTGTAGACCGTCCTTCGCAGGTTGCTGCCGGGAGGCTTGACCCCAAGGGATGCTGAGATTTCGAGTACCAGATGACCTGCAAGGGCAAACGCTTTGCCGAATTTGTCCCCACGGAAAGTGACGGGGCCGCCTTCAAGGAGTCCTGCAAATCTCTCAGCCAGTTGCTTTATTGCGCCCTTTATTGTCTGCGGATCGTCAGACAAGGCCGGAAAGTGCGTTATTGGAGAACACTCAGAGTCAAACGCCATTACTGCAATGAGTGGCTGTATTCCTTCAGCTTGGGTTCCCTGTGGATATTTCGTGACGGACAGCAACGTTCGTTCGCATTGCTGAGAGAGTTGATGTTCGCGAGCGGCTGAAGGATTATCTCCCCACACAAATTGACGGCCCGCCTCCGTGATCTTTGCCTGCGTTGCCTCGTCTTCTACAATCCACCCCGCGGGAAACTGATAGCGAAATCCGAGCGCATCGTTGGTGTATAGATTCCCCGAAATTACACCGGGGCTCAACTGGCCGATGCTAGGTGTAAAAACTGACCGATCGGCGGGGAGGTCAGACTGCGCAAAAACGCTTACAGTCTGACAGACAATCAGACAAGAAATAACAACAAGACGAAACGCAACCATGTCGCGCCTCCGATCTCGCGGGCGCCATAGCGAATATACACCACTAATCTCGCTGCTGCCATTTGTCAATTTCGGCGACTTGCCGCCGGACGCGGACCATGTGGTCGTTCACTTTTTGTTGGCGCAGCATGGCGGGATTGCTCCGGCCGCCCGTCGGCGATCGTATCAATCTAGTCTTGCAGATAGCTGCATTACGCTTCGAGCATTGGATATTCATGAAGCTGGCGCCGCCATGGTAGATGCCCTTAGAGACGAAGCTTTATTTTTCGACATGCTCGTTTCAAGCAGGTATCTGGGAATTCCCCGATAGGAGATTCGTCCTTGAGCAAATGAGGGCGTTGCTCAAAGATTCGGAAGTCCCGATCAGTTACACGTTTTTCAGCACCATGGCTACAGTCTCGCTCTTGGCAGATATGCGCCCCGATCAGTTTGTTCACTAGCAGATAGTGGCATTCCTTCCGTCGAAGCGGGACCAAGCGAAGGTCAGAACAAGCCACGATAAATCACATTTATCGGAATGTGGCCGTAGCCCCGAACCGTGGCCAGGCCGCCCCCAGCCGTCAGGAGGGTGCAACTTTGGCGCTGTATCCCTTCCCCGCAATTTGCTCGGTGTCGGATGAGAGCCCTGCCTTCGTGTGCACCTGCCAACAATATCGCGCAACGGCTTTGGCTAGGTTGCCGACGCGCTACCGACGGCCACGGCGGGAGCCGGTCTGGCGGACGAAGCCGTGGCCGCCGCCGGCGCGTTCGTGCTGGGCGATGATGGCGTCGGCCTGGGCGTCGGTCATGCCACTATTCACGGCGTCGAGAATTTGGGCGTTGGTAAGCGCAGCGTTGCGCAGGCCGGCGGCTTTGGCGCTGGAAAGCACGGACTCTCCGGCGTTGCGACGGCGAGCCAGCGCCAGGATCACATCATCTGAAAGGCCCGCGAGTTTCATGGCCTGCGCTTCACCGGCAAAAGGCCCTAGTTCGTTAAGGTGAGCAAGCGTCATCACGGATGGTTCCTTGAGGCCGGCGCTTATCATGCCGGCGATGCCATCGCCATCCTGAAACGGCTGGTCGCGTCGGCGGGCCAGGCTCATCAACTCCACGCAATCGTCATCCGAGAGCCCGGCCTGCTTGGCCTGTGCGAGCTGCGCGACCTCGCCCTGCGACAGCTTGAGGGTGTGCAACTGCTGGATGCCATCGAAGTAAATGCCGGCTTGCTCGAGCGCAGGGTCGGGCTTGGTAGCCGTATTGCAGCCGGGCAGAGCCAGGAGCAGACCGAGCAGGATGGCATCGGCCACGAGATCGGTCCGCAGGCGCGAAATGCTGGCGCGAGCGTTCATAGTCCTATTCTAGGCTCACGGAGAGGAACAGGCTGGGGCGTGTGACGCGAGAGGCAATGTCCGGAAGGACAGGTGAAGAGGGATCCCCCCCCCGAAACGGGCTCGGGATGACGACCCTCATGGGGTCGTCAAACGTGGTAGACGCGTTCGACGTCGGAGATGCCGGGGATGCGCTTGATATTTTTCAGAATGCGCTCGAGCTGATCGCGGTCGTTGATATCCAGCGTGGCCTCTATGCGGGCGTGGAGATTGTCGGGGCGGCTGTCGAGATACTGGATATTGGCGCCGACTGCGCTGATGACGCTGGTGATGCTGGCAAGCAGGCCCGGGCGGTCGGTAGCGTGGATCCGCAGCGTGACCGTGTAGACTTCGCCGGCTTGCTCGCTCCACTGCACCGCGATGCGGCGCTCGGACTGATAGAGTAGCTTTTGCACGTTGGGGCAGGCGGTGTGATGAACGGCCACGCCGCGGCCGCGCGTCACGTAGCCGACGATGGGATCGCCCTTGATGGGATTGCAACATTTGGCGCGATAGACCATCAGGTTTTCGTGGCCGAGCACCAAAATGCCCTGGTCCTTGATGCCAAGGATTTTCTTGACGCGAGAGACGATCGGCGGCGGCTCGGCGGGCTGTGCGGGTTCTTCGGGCACGGATTCGGTCTTGCCGGTGAGCTTGGCGACGACTTGCCGCGCGGAATATTTTCCGTAACCCAGATCGGCGTAGAGATCTTCGACTTTGGCGCGGCCGTAGCCGGAGGCGAGGCGAAGAAGCTCTTCGGGGGCGACTTTTTTCAGGCTGAGCCCCTGGTGACGCGCTTCCTTTTCGATCAGGCGGCGGCCCACGTCGTGGGCCTGCTGGCGCTCGTGCAGATTGATCCACTGGCGAATCTTGCTGCGGGCGCGGGAGGTCTGCACGAAGGTGAGCCAGTCGCGGCTGGGCCCGTGGCCGGTTTGCGTGAGAATCTCGACAACGTCGCCATTGGCCAGTCCGTGGCGCAGCGGCACCATCTGGCCGTTGACCTTGGCGCCGACGCACTGGTGGCCGACTTCGGTATGGATGGCATAGGCGAAGTCGACCGGGCTGGCACCGCGCGGCAGGGCCACAACTTTGCCTTTGGGCGTGAAGATGTAGACCTCTTCGGGATAGAGGTCGACCTTCAGAGTGGAGAGGAACTCGGAGGGCTCGCGTATTTCCCGGGCCCACTCGATCAACTGACGCATCCAGATGATGCGCTGATCATCATCGTCGGAAAGCCTGGCGCCGTCCTTATAGCGCCAGTGCGCGGCGACCCCTTGCTCGGCGATGCGGTGCATCTGGTGGGTGCGAATCTGCACCTCGAAGGGCTGCCCGGCGTGAATCACCGTGGTGTGCAACGACTGATACAGATTGGGCCGGGGCATGGCGATGTAATCCTTGAACCGGCCAGGCACGGGCCGCCAGAGTTGATGGACGGCGCCCAGCGCGGCGTAACAATTGCGGACCGAATCGGTGACGATGCGCACGGCGAGCAGGTCATAGATCTGACCGAGCGAGCGGCGCTGGCGCTGCGATTTGAGGTGAATCGAGTAGAGGCGCTTGATGCGGCCTTCCACTTCAGTGGGCAGGCCATTTTCGGAAAGATTCTTGCGAAGGGCCTCCTGCACCTCGGCCAGGAAAGATTCGAATTCCGCGCTGCGATTGGCGACTTTCTGCTTGAGGTCGGCGTAGGCGACCGGCTCGATGTAGCGGAAGGCAAGATCTTCGAGATCGCCGCGAATGGCGCCCATGCCTAGACGGTGGGCGATGGGCGCGTAGATATCAAGCGTCTCGCGCGAGATGCGCTCCTGCTTTTCCGGCGCGAGATAGGCCAGAGTGCGCATGTTGTGGAGGCGGTCAGCGAGCTTCACCAGGACGACCCGGACGTCGGAGACCATGGCCAGGAGCATCTTGCGCACGCTTTCCACCTGGCGTACCTCAGGGGACAGCAACTCGAGGCGGCTGATTTTGGTGACTCCTTCAACCAGACGACCGATTTCGCCTCCAAATTTTTCGGAGATTACGGTCAAGGGGACGTGCGTGTCTTCGACGACATCGTGCAGCAATGCGGCGCACAAGGTGGTAACGTCCAGACGCAGATCCGCCAGGATCTGCGCGACTTCGAGGGGATGCGAAACGTAGGGTTCGCCGGAGCGGCGCATCTGGGAGCCGTGCTTTTCGACAGCAAAGTCGAACGCGCGGCGAAGCAGATCGACGTCGTCCTCAGGGCGATTGCGCCGCAGGCTATCGATGAGGGCGGCGAAGCGCTGCTCAAGGGCGCGGTCGGCCAGTTCCGGCCGGCCAGCTGGGGCCAGCCGGGACAGAGCGTCGGTAGGGCCGACAGAATCCATACTTCCCATTGTAGGACGGCGGCTGCGGGCCGCGCCACTCCCAGGGGCGGAAGCGGCACACCGGGGCCGACTTGACGAGGGGGACGAAAAAAGCGCCCCGAGAGACAATCTCGGGGCGCCGGGATTGGGAAAACGGCGACTAGCCCTTGGCTGCCTTGTCGGCGGCCTCTTTGGCCTTGATCGTTTTCACCTGTCCGAGCAGGGCATCGGCCTGGTCTTCGAGCGACTTGCGCGTTGCGGAATCGGACATGTCCGCTTTCATGCGGAGCACCAGACTCTTGTAGGCGATGGCGTCGGCATAGTCGGGACGAACCTGGTTCGCTTTATCGAGCATCTGCATGGCCTCGTCGACCATAGCACCATTCTGCTGTGTGAACTGCTCACGAAGCTTATCGGGCAAAGGGTCAGGGTCCTTGATCTGCTTTTTGGGATTGGCCACGTTGTAGCCCTGACGGAGTTCGTCATTGGCGCGCCGGGCCAAGGTCCAGTCGATGACGCCGACCCAATAATACGGATCGGCATCGTTGGGGCTCAGGGAGATATGCTTCTGGTGGTACTTCTTGGCTTCTTCGTACTTATCGGGCTGAAAAGGGGTGCCAGCCATCTGGAAGAGGATAGAGCCGAGACCGTCGATTGCGGAAATGTTGTTCGCATCATGCGTCAGAACATCCTGGAAATTCGACACGGCCTGCTCGCCAACGTGCACATTTTCGTCGGAGGGCGCGCCTGGAATGTACTGCGCAGCGTAGGCAGTGGCGAGATAGATCCGGGCGTTGAGCAAATCGGGATCTAGATCCTTGGACTGCTTGAAATTTTCAATGGCGGCATCGTAGTGGCCGTCCCGGAAATTAGCGACTCCCTTATTAAGCTGGTCGCGCGCCTGGAGCTTGGTGCAGCCGCTCATGCCAAAGGAAGAGGCCAGGAGCAAAAGGAAAGCCACGACCGGCCACCTTTGAAGGAAACGTTGGAAATCAGCAGAGTATGCGCTCATCGGAAACTTCCGTCCCCTAGTTGTTAGGATTTCTCTCCCGCGAGGGAGCGCCCCACGCGCGGGCCGCACAGACAAAGGCGACCCGCCGGAGGCAATGTCACCAGAGACTACTGCCCAGCCTCAAGGCGGGCGGTAATTAGCCCGACTTTCTCAACGCCATTAGCCCGCATGGTGTCAATGGCGCGGGCCACATCGGCAAAAACAACCGTATCGTCACCTTTGACGAAGGCTACCTTTTCGGCGCGCAGCTTGAAGATATCGTTCAGCCGCGGGCCTAGCGTGTTCCAATCCGCCACGTCTTCATTGATCTTCAGGATGTGGTTCTCGAGCACCTGAACCACGATCGTCTTCTTCTCCAGGTCTGGCGGCGGCGCCTTTTCGTTCGGCGGCGGCGGCTGGGGCACGAGCGCCTGCAGACCTTTGGGCGTCAGCGGCGTGATCACCATGAAGATGATGATCAGCACCAGAAGAATGTCAATGAGCGGGATGACGTTCATGGACGCCATCGGTCCACCTTGTTTACCTCCGACATCCATTCCCATCTTAGTCGGCTCCTCTATGCGCCCAAGCGGGCGCGGTTCGAACATTTTGCTCAGGCCGGGCTGCAACTACAGCCGGAACCCGGCTAATCGGCCGGCGGCTTGGGCGCGGCGGTCTCGATCTTGTCGGTGAGCAACCCGACGTTATCCACTCCGGCCGAGCGGACTTCGTCAACCACCTTGACGACGTCGCCGTACTTGGCGCGACCGTCACTGCGAATGAAGACCGTCTTATCCAGACGGCCGGCGATGAGGTCGCTGACCTGGCCTGCGACGGTACTTAGGTCGCTCTTGTTTTGGCCCAGGAAGATGCCGCCGTCGCGCGTCACGGCGACAATCACAGCATCGTCCTTGTCCGCATCGGGCAAGTCTTCCGGATTGGCGACTTTGGCCATATCCACTTGCTGGCCCTTCTGCAACATGGGCGTAATGACCATGAAGATAATCAGCAGCACCAGCATGATGTCGGCCATTGGAATGACGTTGGGGGCCGACACTACCGGTGCTGCGTGTGGTTTCTTGTTTCCAGGCATGGCTTACTTCTTTCCGCTTCGCCGCGTAAGGAAATAGTTGATCAGTTCCATCGAGGAATTGTCCATTTCCACGTCGAAAGATTCCACCTTGTTGGTGAAATAGTTGAAGGCCCACACCGCGGGGATGGCCACGAGCAAGCCGAGCGCGGTGGTCACCAGGGCTTCCGAAATACCGCCGGCCACAGCCGAAAGACCGGTCGCCTTTTCAGCAGCGATGCCTTTAAACGCGTTGATGATGCCGACCACCGTGCCGAACAGGCCGACGAAGGGGGCTGTCGCACCGATCGTGGCCAAGCCAGAGAGGCCGCGCTTCATATCGGCGTGGACGATAGCGATGGAGCGGTCCAGACCGCGCTTGGCGGCTTCAACGACTTCGGCCTCGGAAACCTGCGAGGAGGCGGATTGAAACTCGGCCAAACCCGTTGCGACGACCTTGGCGATGTGGCTCTTCTTGTTGCGCTCGGCGATCGAGATGGCCTCGTCGAGTTTGCCCTCGCGCAGGGCGCCGGCCACTTGCTGAACAAACACACGTGACTGCTTGCGTGCTGCGCTGTACATCAAGGCACGGTCAATCATGACGCCCAAAGACCAAGCGGACAGCAGGAACAGAATCATCACCACGGCTTTGGCGATTGGTCCCATGGTGCCCCACATCGCGCGCAGATCCCAATTGCCCTGAAGCGCGAAGTTCATTGCCAGTACCGACAAATTCGCAAACATACAGTTCGCTCCTTTTTATTTCGTTCGGACTCAACTGGCCGGGAGAACTCTATCCGGCCAGGACATAACTGCCCTTCCGGGACAGCCTGCCAAAGCTTGCGCTGAGAACTGGCTACCCGCCCAACACAAAATTCACGTCAATCGTCGTATCCACTTCGACCGGCTCACCGTTCAGAATGGTCGGCCTATAGCGCCAGTTTTGTACGGCATCCAGCGCGGCCTTCACCAGCAAGGGGTGACCGGAGATGACTTCCAACTGGCTGACGCGTCCTTCTTTATCGATGATTGCGTGTAGCTGGACCTTACCCTGGATGCGGGCCTGTCGCGCCAGAGGAGGATACACTGGATTGGGCTTGTTAATTGCCAAGGCTTCCTGCACCTGGCCGCCTACTTTAGTACGCGTAATCTTGGGAGGCGGAGGCGGAGGCGGCGGTGCGCCGCTCGCGCCTTCTCCCAAGCCACCCAGGAGGCTGTCCACCCCGCCAAACGTTCCCGCGCCTGGTGGCGGCTCCGGTGGCAACTCAGCTTCTCTGAAAACCGCGACGTTCTTAGGAATGGCGCGCGGCTGCATCAATTTGCCCGCGGTAATCAGGCGGGCCACCGGCTTGATGATCTCGACCTTCACCACCTGAGGAGGCGGCGGTGGCGGTGGCGGCGGTGGCGGAGCCACCAAGAGCGTTGCCATCATGGCCTTGGGCAGCGCTTCCGTATAAATCAACGGGATCAAAATCAGGACGAACACGATCACCGACTGAACGGCGGTGGAGATGAAAATCGTCAAAGACTTGTGGGTTTTCTTTCTGACCACACTGGATTCGACAAGCTCGTCAAACATGAAAGAACTACCTCCTGCCGGCAGTCGCAAGGCGATTTGGGGTCTCGCCCGTCCGAGCCTTCGTGCTGGCCACTGTACCGGAAACCGGTCCAGCGCCCGTGCCCCTCCAGCGATCCCAAGCGACCACCAGCGGGGCGGCGATGCCGAAGCTTGAATATGTTCCTATCAAAATTCCGACCACCAAGGCAAATGAAAAACTGCGCAACACTTGACCACCCATTAAAAACAGTACCAGGACGGTTAGGAAGGTAAGCCCGCTGGTAAGGATGGTGCGGGACAGCGTCTGATTGATGGAGCGATTGACGATGGCGACAAAGGGCTCTCGCCGCATCAGACGACGATTCTCACGAATGCGATCGAAGATCACAATCGTGTCATTCATCGAATAACCAACCAGAGTCAGCAAGGCTGCGATCACCGTCAGCGAAACTTCAAAACCCAGCAGCGAGAAGAGCCCGAGCGTAATCAAGACGTCGTGGAACACAGCTAATACGGCGGCGGCACCGTACACCCACTCAAAGCGAAATGCAATATAAATCAGCATGCCGCCCAGTGCGTAGAGAGTGACCAGAACCGCCTGGCGGCGCAGATCAGCGCCGACCTTGGGCCCCACAATTTCCACGTTCACAACGGCAAAAGGACTGGCATAAAAATCTTGGCGAACCGCGGCAATGACGGGCGCAGCTGCCTGTGCCCCCTGCAACTGATCCAAATTCTGAACCACGCCGCTCAGATTCCGGTCCCGATAGGCGATCAACTGGCGGGCGAGCTGCGTATAGCGATCGCCGGCATTCACTCCCAGGCCCAGTGGATCGCGACGAACCAAAACGTCCGCCAGAGCCGCTTCGGCGGTGGCGTTGAAATCTTGTTTTCCGGCTTCGGCGCTGCCGAGGGTCGCGTGCAGGGCCTTGTCGATTTCCGCTTTGCCGGTGTCCAGCGCCTGATTACCTTCACCCTCTTGCGGCAAATAGATGACGACTTCGTTGGAATTGGGGCTGGAGATATCGCTGATACGCTGGATGACGCTGCGCCCTAGGCCTTCCTGCGCCAAGCCCGAGCGCAACTGATCAACGGGCGGCGTACCCGCGAAGCGGACATAGACTGCAGTGCCGCCCTTGAAATCGATGCCGTAATCCAGTCCCTTGTAAGCCCAGGAGGCCATGCCCACGATGAAGAGCGTCAGCGACAGGGCGATGAAGTACTTGGATTTCCCGATCCAGTTAACCGTCGCGTCGTGGTGAAAAAGCTCCATGCCTCTAATGGCCCCTATTTTTAGACACCGCTCGACCCGGATTTGTGCCCGGCGGGCGGATTCTTATCCTAAATACTCAGTTCGGCCTCGCGCTGCATCTTGCTCAGGTGCCAATCAAAAATCACTCGCGAGACGTAGACCGCTGTAAACAGGTTGGCTATCAGACCTACCGTAAGGGTGACAGCAAACCCTTTGACGGGGCCGGTGCCGAAGACGAAAAGGAAAACGGCCGAGACGACGGTCGTCACGTGCGTATCAATGATGGTCAAAAAGGCGCGCTTAAAGCCCACGTCCACGGCCGATGCAGCCGCTTTGCCGCCGCGCCGCTCTTCGCGAATGCGCTCAAAAATGAGCACATTCGAATCGACGCCCATACCGATCGTGAGAATCACACCGGCGATGCCCGGCAAAGTGAGCACGGCGCTGAAGTAGGCCAGCGCCGCCAGCAGAATCAATAGGTTCAGCACCAGGGCCACCACCGCGTTGACCCCCGAAAGCCGATAGTAGATAACCATGAAGACCATGACCGCGAGGAGGGACACAATGGACGCCTGCACGCCATGGCGAATGGAATCGGCGCCCAAGGACGGCCCGACGGTTCGTTCTTCCTGATAGACGATGGAGGCGGGGAGGGCACCAGCCCGTAATACCAGGGCCAAATCATTGGCTTCCTGCTGACCGAATCGGCCGGTAATTCGCCCCATATCGTCAATCCGGCTCTGAATGGTGGGTGCAGATTGGACTTGCCGATCCAGAATGATGGCCATGGGACGGCCGATGTTCTGCTCGGTGAAGGGGCCGAAGCGGCGGCCAGCGTCGGTAGAGATGGTGAACGCAACCTCATAAGAGCCGGGATTCTCCGTGCTCGGTTCGGCGGTAGCATTTCGCAGGTCGCGGCCGGTGATGATCGGGGTTCGATCTACAATCCACACACCCGGAGGCGTAGACGGGTCCGTGCCTTTCGCAGGCATAATCTCCGCTCCAGGAGGGAGGACGCCGCCGTGTGCAGCCAAGGCAGCTGCCTCAGAAGGATAGGGGGTAACGTCCGCCACTCTGCACAACTCGAGTTGGCCACCGGCTTGAATGACGGACTTGGCGCGATTCGGGTCGGCTTCGCCGGGGAGCTCGACGACAATTTCGTTATCAGCCTGACCGTAGGGCGCGACCACCGGCTCGGTTAATCCCAGGGCATCGATGCGGCGGCGAATGGTCTCTTCGGATTGATCCATGGTTCGCTGCCGGATGATCTGGATGGCCGAGGCTCGCATGGTAAGCAGATAGCCGGAGGTTTCGCCGGGGGCGGGCGCGACGTCCCAATCTGTGAATGTCGAGCTTACCAAGTCGCGGAAAGTGGCTGTGGATTCCGGCGCGAGGTTGCGGACCAGAAGGTGCGTGTTATCGACCTTCTGAATTTCGTCGTATCGGATGTTGCGTTCGCGCAACTGCGTGGTCAATTGTCCCTGGGTTTGATCGGCCTGCAATCCCACCGCCTCATCCACTTGTACCTGCAGGATGAGGTGCGTGCCACCCTGGAGGTCCAACCCCAGCTTGATCTGCTGCGCAAAATTATCTTTCAACTGCGCAAGCGAAGTGGGGAAAGACGGCCGGCCGATCAGCCCGAACACACAGAGCAGAAGCACAACCGCGATGAAAACGACTTTCCACTTCAAATTGGGATTCATGGCTTCGCCGCGCCGGCTTCCATCGTGCCGCACGCCAAAAAGGCGGGCGACCGGCGCATTTTCAACTCTCCTTGCTGTCCTGAAGCTTATCGGTGATGGCCGAGCGAGCCACCTTGACTTTCACTTGATCCGCGATGCGCAGCTGCACCGCGTCCGCCTCCAGCCCCACAATGGTGCCGTAAATCCCCCCGCTCGTCAAAACCTTGTCGCCGCTCTTCAAGGTGCTCAACATCTCCTGGGTCTTCTTCTGGCGGCGTTGCGCGGGGAGAATGAGCATCACATAAAAAATGCCCATGATGGCCACCAGCGGCAGGAACGTCACCAAACTGCCGGTCGGCGCCTGCGCGAAGGCCAAAACACCCACGGCCGTGCCCGCACTCATACTCGATCCCGCTCCCGCAAACAAATAAGGTTCGTCTGCCTCAGGACAGATGTTCATGCCGGGTTGCAAATACAGCCCAGACCCGTCTCGCGCCCACAGCCCGACACCAAATCGATGCCAGTGATTCCGCTACGGTTGGCCTGTTGCCAGTCGTGCTTTGAGCTCTGAGGAGAATCGGGACAGATTCCCGAGGGCGATAGCCTCTCGGATTCGCCGCATCAAGTCAAGAAAAAAGAAAACGTTGTGGTGGGTGTTGAGGACGGCGCCGAGGATTTCATTGGCCCGGAACAAATGGCAAAGGTACGCGCGGGAGTAGCGACGGCAAACCATGCAACCGCAGGATTTATCGATCGGCCGGGAATCGTCCGCGTACGGCGCATTCTTGATGTGCAAAGGCCCCTGGCTGGTGTAAAGGCAGCCGTTGCGCGCGTTGCGCGTCGGCAGCACGCAATCCATCATGTCAATGCCGCAGCGCACGTAATCGGCAATCTGTTCGGGCTTCCCCACGCCCATCAGATAGCGCGGCCGGTCCGCCGGCAGGCAGGCGGCGGTAGCTTCGGCGACCTCGCAGGTCAATTCGTGGGGTTCGCCGACAGCGAGGCCGCCGACAGCGTAACCGGGAAAATTCAGCTCCACGAGGCGTTCAGCGTTTTCGCGACGAAGATCCGGATATCCGCCGCCCTGCACGATGGCGAAAAACACCTGCCCGGGATTGGCTTCGCTGGGCGGACCCGCGGCGATGGCCGCCGCTGAACGCCGGCCCCACTCGAAGGTGCGAACGGCCGCGGCTTCGGCGCGCTCACGGCTGGCGGGATACTCGATGCATTCATCGAGCACCATGGCGACATCTGACCCCAGGGCGCGTTGTATCTCGACGGCCTTTTCCGGCGTGAGCAAATGTTCGGAACCGTCGAGATGAGAGCGAAAGCGCACGCCTTCGTCGCTGACCTTGCGGAGATCGGCAAGACTGAAAACCTGATAACCGCCCGAATCGGTGAGAATGGCGCGCGGCCAGGACATGAACCGGTGCAGGCCGCCCAGGCGAGCGATCAATTCGTGGCCGGGCCTGAGATATAGATGGTAGGTATTGGCCAGGAGCATGCCGACACCGAGCTCTTCGAGCGATTCCTGCGTGAGCCCTTTCACGGTCCCGGCGGTGCCCACCGGCATGAACGCCGGCGTGTCAACGATCCCATGGGGAGTGGTCAAGCGGCCCAGACGAGCCCCGGACGGATCCGTCTTCAGGACTTCGAACGAAAAAGTCATTTCGTGAGTCTAGCAGTTTGCCGGCGCGCGCATCGAGCCCAGCCTCGTCAAGTCTGGTGCGGTGCGTTCGCGGAACATAGCGCGGGCGTTTATTTCACGTCTTCTCCGCCAGCAGAAATATGGGGCGCTGCGTGAATTGCAAGACGCCGGTGTCCAAGCCGAGTCGCGGAGAAAACCCGCACACGTTAGGCTCCACGGCTTCATCATAATCCCTGAATGGCTCGCCGCCGCTGAGTGTTCTCTTCGGAGACTCGTTGCGATTCTTTCTACCAACGCCGCCGCGACTTTGGCAGACTGTTCGACACGGCAATGAGTGCTTTCACCCGCACGCTGGCTACGTGGAAACGTCTGTTCTCGCAAGCGGGATTCCCATCCTATTTTGCCGGAATGTTCGTCTCGCTCTTCGGTACCGGACTGAATTTCGCCGGTGTTACCTTGTACGTTCTGGCCAGGACCGGCTCCACGGTCCAGGTCAGCCTCTCGGTGATTCTGCTGACGTTGCCGCGGCTCATCGTGCCTCTTTTCGGCGGAGTGCTGACGGATCGCGTCGACCGGCGCTACCTGGGCATCACGCTGGACCTGTTGCGGGCACTCGTTGTTTTCGGCGCGGCGGCACTGGCTTTTTCGGGCCGCCTGCAGTTGTGGCAACTCTACCTCATGGTTCTGCTCCTGGGCGCGGGGTTCGCTGTGTATTGGTCGACGAGCCTGGCGCTGCTGCAGGAGATCATTCCTCCGCGACATTTGATCGGCGCCAATGCTGCCGTCCTGGTCGCCGTGCAAGGCGGCCTGCTCGCCGCGGGCGCGGTCGTAGGCTACATCTACGATCGGGCTGGCCTCGCATCCATCCTGGCCATCGACGGAGCGACGTATGTTTGCTCCGCGCTCTGCTTCTACCATTTGCGTAAGGGCCGCGCGCTCCCAAGCGCGATTTCGGCGCCGCCGCCCGTCGAGGCGGAAGTAGCCGAACGGGCGATTCTTGCGATTGAAACCTCCGAACCTTCCACCGCGGTGCTCGCCGACATCACCGAAGGGCTGCGCTATCTGCGTGCCCAGCCAACCGTGCTGGCGCTGGGGTTGACCTATGCAGTCATGATGGCGGGCGTGATCAGCGCCAACGTCATCGTGGTGGCCCTGGCGCATGACTTGCTGCACGCCGGAGCGCGCGGTTACGGCTTCCTGCAGGCCGGCTGGGCGCTGGGCGCCGTGGCTGGCGGCTTGGCTGCGTTATCGCTGCCCAAAGAGCAGCCGCGCAGAATTCTTATCGCCGCGCTTGTGGTGCTGGCATTCGGCCATGCGCTCTTCCCCTACGCCGGTTTCCTCGTGGTGGCCGTAGCCATGAATGTAGTATTTGGCGCGTGTCGCGCCGTTGGGGCCGTGCTGACACAGTCTTCGATTCTACAATTGGTTCCAAAACACCTGATGGGACGCACGCAATCCGCTTTCTCGCTGATTGCCACGCTGCTGCAAATCCTCGTGAGTTTCGTCCTGGGCTGGCTTGCTGAGCACACCAGCCTGGAGGTCGCGTTTGCGCTGCTCGGCATGCTGTACGCAGGAGCAGTCCTGGCGGCAGGACGCACGCGGGACGTCCCACCAACTCGGACCAAGCCATTGGCGGCCAACTGACGAATCGATTAGCGGACGCCTTCGATCAGCTCGACATGGTCGATGACGCCGAGCACGGCCATATCGATGGGCGAATGGGGGCGGCCCACGGCGGTCATGGCGGAAAAGCCTTCGGTAGCCAGCAAGACGCGGTCGCCGACGCCGGCGTCCGCGGCATCGAGTGCCAGGACGGGTTCGCCGCGATCGCTGCCGTCGAGCTGCAGCGGCTGAACAACGAGAATCTTGCGTCCACGGTGGGACACATCCTTTTGCGTCGCCACCACGTCGCCGATGACGCGTCCGATCAGCATGGAATTCCTCGCTTCATGGTCGCTCGCCCGGGATGTTCACCGCGTCCACGATGCCGACGATAGTGGTTTCGGTCGGCACCTCAGCGGGAAGAAACGGAAAACTTGCTTCGCGGCCGCGGCACCAGTAAACGATCTCGCCGGCGCCGGCGCCCACGGAATCCACAGCCACAACCGCCCGGCCCTTGTCCCGTCCCTGGCGATCCAGCGGCTGAACGATCAGCAGCGTGCGTCCGTCCAGCGCCGGATGCTTGATGGTGCAGACGACGTTGCCGACGACGCGTCCGAGCACCACGAGCTACTTCTTTCGCGCCGAGGCCAGTTCAGCCTCGTGCTGCGCGTCGATATGAATGGTGTCGACAATTCCGATGATGGCTGCGTCGATGGGGCGATCTTTGCATTCGGCGGCCATGCGCGCCGAGCTTCCGGACACGATGAGAACCGTTTCGCGGAAACCGGCGTCCACGGTGTCGACGGCCACAAGATAACCGGCTTCGTCGGTGCCCTGAGGCGAAATGGGCTTGACGATGAGCAGCTTCTTGCCTTCGAGGCGAGAATCCTTCCGCGTGGAAACGACTGTGCCTACGATGCGCGCCAGTATCACTCAGCTCACCCGCTGCAGAAACGCCCGGCGACGGATCGACGGGCGGAAATTCCCAGGAACATTCTCACCAGCGAAACCGGCAGTGCATTGCGGCGCGCCCGAATCCGCTGCGGCAGCCTTGCGTCTACTGAGACGCCGCCAGGACCGCCTTGCCGATGGGCAGTGCGTCCTCGAGCGACTGATGCGGCCGCGGAATCACGTGCACGGCGACGAGTTCGCCCACGCGGCGCGCAGCGGCTGCGCCGGCATCGGTTGCCGCCTTCACGGCGGCCACATCGCCACGCACCAGCGTGGTGACGTAGCCCGATCCGATTTTCTCCCAGCCGACGATCGTGACCTTGGCCGCCTTCACCATCGCGTCAGAGGCCTCGATCATGGCCACCAACCCGCGCGTCTCAATCATGCCGAGTGCTTCACCCATTCTTCATCCTCCCCCGCTCAGCGCCGCGACCGGTCGCTGCGCAACGCCTCTTCGATCAGCGCCTCGAGTTCCTGCCGCGTCAGGCTGACGCGCTCCGGGCCGCCGGTTTCCGACGTCACCGGACATCCTGGCGCCACCTGTGACGCCGTCGTGGAGCCGTAACGCACGCGCGCCGCGAGCAATTTTTCCACATCGCGGCCAGAAAGCAAGGTTTGTTTCCCGAGTAACTCGGTGACAAGCGAAACCTGTGCAAAATGTTCGACCGTCTCCATGCGAAAAAAAGCCGTGAGCAGATCGGGCCCATAGGTGACCACCCCGTGATTGGCCATCAGCAGGGCATCGTAGTGCTGCACCAAGGGCTCGAGAACTTCCGTCAGCTCCGGCGTTCCCGGCGTGGCGTAAGGCGCCACCGGAATGCAGCCCAGCGATAGCACTACTTCACTGACGATCGCCTTATTCAGCGGGATTCCGGCGGCAGCGTACCCCGTCGCAATCGGCGGATGGGCATGGCATACGGCGTGAACGTCGGGCCGGCGACAATAAATGAGGATGTGCATTCCTAATTCGGAGGAAGGCTGCCGCCTTCCCGCCAACCGCTTGCCTTGCATGTCGGTGATGACAGGGTCGTCGGCCGTCATCAGGCCCTTGCTCATGGCCGTCGGCGTCGTGAGGATACGCTCGCGATCTAGGCGAATAGAAATGTTGCCGTCGGTGGCGGCGACGAAATGCCTGCCGTGAATCCAGCGGCCGGCAGTGCACAGGTCGCGGCGGTGCTCTTCTTCGGTCTTCTGGTGACCGGGCGAAATGGATTCCCAGATCATATACCTCTGCCGAGCCCGGTCGGATTCCATCCGGACGATTGCGGCAGCGCGCCTTCCTAAGCGTAGATTCCGCGCAGCTTGAGTACGAACGCTACGCGGTCGATCGCCAGCATGTAGGCTGCGATGCGGTTGCTGACGCCGTGCGTTTCCGCGTAGCGAACCACTTCGTCGAAACTATGCTCCATGATGTCCTGGAGCCGCTGGTTTACTTCGCTTTCCCGCCAGAAAAATCCCTGCCGGTCCTGCACCCACTCGAAATAGCTCACCGTCACCCCGCCGGCGTTGGCCAGGATGTCCGGGATTACGAACACTCCTTTGCGATCCAGTTCCTCATCGGCATACGCCGTCGTGGGGCCGTTGGCGCCTTCGCAAAGGATTCGGGCCTGAATGCGGCCGGCGTTCTGACGGGTAATCTGATTTTCAATCGCCGCCGGCACCACGATTTCGCAAGGCTGAAAGAGAATTTCCTGCGCGGTCATGCGGGTGCCGCCGTCCGGAAATTCGGAAAGGGACCGCTTCTGTTGGTGCACCCAGGCCTCGATTTTCGGAATGTCGAAGCCTTTTTCATTGTACAAGCCGCCGTGGATGTCGGCCACGCCGACGATACGATACCCTGCGGCGTGCATCAGCGACGCAGCCACGGACCCCACATTGCCGAAACCTTGAACGATGACGCGCGCTTTTTCCCGCGACAGGCCAAGCCGGGGAAGCGCCCGGTCGCACGCCAGCAGCAGTCCGCGCCCGGTAGCCTCGCGGCGCCCGCGCGAACCGCCCATCTCCACGGGCTTGCCTGTGACCACGGAGGTGACCGTGCGGCGCTGGTGCATCGAGTAGGTATCCATAATCCAGGCCATGGTCTGTTCGTTGGTGCCCAGGTCCGGCGCGGGAACATCCCGCTGGGGACCGAACCATTCGCTCAACTCCGCGGTGTAACGGCGCGTGATGCGTTCCAGCTCCCCGGCGGAGAGCTTGGACGGATCACAGATGATTCCGCCTTTGGCGCCGCCGAACGGAATGTTGACCACGGCGCATTTCCACGTCATTTCGCTGGCCAGCGCTCGGATCTCATCCAGCGTGACGTCGGGAGCGAACCGGATTCCGCCTTTGCACGGGCCGCGCACAATAGAATGGTGCACGCGATAGCCGATGAATACCTCCAGCCGGCCGCTATCCAGGGTCACCGGAATGTACACCGTGATTTCTTTATTGGGATAGCGCATGAAGCGGTACAGGCCCTCTTCCAGGCCCAGCATCTTCGCGGCGGCCTCGAACCGCGCGGCGGCCGCCTGATAGACGTTCATCTCATCGTGGGGAGAGAAGGTCGCCATTCGAAGGTCATTGTCCCGACCGCGGACAGGCGAGTATACGAACGGCGGCGCAGCCGCGCAAGATACGCGGCTGAAGATCTAGCAGCGCCAAATGCACTACTCAGTGCCTGCTTTGGCTAGGAATGGGATCGCTTCAAAATGAACTCGCGCAGTACCAAGCGAGCCAAGCGGCGGCTGTTATGTCGCACCTTGCTGTGTTGCTCGATGAGATCGTCCGCGATGCAGCGCAGTCCCATGCGTTCCAGTTGAGTCACATCCGTGCTCACCGGATATGCGCCTTGCGCGCGGTAACGCCGGGCAACTGCGGGAGCGAACGGCGCCTTGTTGAGAATCACGCTGTCAATCAAGCCTGGGCCGCCGTGATCCAGAATGGCGCGCACGTGGTCGGCGGCGGTGTAACCGACGGTCTCTCCCGGCTGAGTCATCAAGTTGGACACGTAGACTTTCGTGGCGCGAGACTTCCGGATGGCCTCGGCCACACCGGAAATGAGCAGGTTGGGAATCACGCTGGTGTAAAGCGAGCCCGGACCCAGGAGAATCAAGTCGGCCTTGACTAAGGCCTCGAGCACCTCCGGCAGCGGCTTTGCCCGCCGCGGCACCAGACGCACGCGGCGAATCGGCGTGGCGGTGCGGCTGATCCGGGACTCGCCCGCTACGTGCCGGCCGTTCTCCAGCACGGCTTCCAGCGAAACCAATTGGTTGGTGGAAGGAAAGATCCGCCCGCGAATCGCCAGCACCTCGCTGCTGACGCTCACGGCGCGCGTGAAATCACCGGTGACGTGGCTGAGCGCCGCCAGAAAAAGATTGCCGAAGCTATGGCCTTTGAGGCCGTTGCCGCTGGCAAAACGGTATTGAAAGAGGCGGCTCAGCAAAGCTTCATCCTGGGAAAGCGCCACCATGCAGTTGCGAATATCTCCCGGCGGAAGAATGCCGTATTCGCGGCGCAGGCGGCCGGAGCTGCCGCCGTCATCCGTCACCGTCACGACGGCGACCAGGTCGCGAATCGGATCGGCCGAATCCGCAAACGGACTGGGGGCCACGCACTGCTTCAGACCGCGCAAAAGCGCCGAAAGCCCGGTGCCTCCGCCGATCGCTACCACTCGGGCGGGTTTGCTGTGTGTGTGAAGTGAGCGCGGCACGCCGCTCACTATCCTATCTCAGAAAATGCGCAGTCGACGCGGCCGGTGCTTATCAGCAACGTGGGCATTCAAACCGTCGACGGATCGATCCAACTAACCGGCTGAGCCGTCGCGATCCGGATACAGAAGTTCGGTAAAGCGCGGATCGTCCTGCAAAAATGCGAAGTCTTCATCGTTGCGAGCGTGGTACCGGTTTTCCGGACGGAGGGCAATGGCCGCTTTCAAATTCTCCATGGCGGAATCGGCTTCTCCCGTCAGGCAGTCCAATGCAGCCATTGCGTAAATGATGTAGTCGCTCTTGGGCGCGAGCTTGCGGGCACGCAGCAGATGCTCGCGCGCCTCGTCCCAGCGGCCCAGATTCATCATGGCTACGCCCTGCTGGTAGTGCTCCTCCGGAGAACGTGGAGTCGTCGCCACCGGCGGCTGAAGGCGCTGCTCGGTGATACGCAGATGGACGCGCGCCCGATCTGCAAATTCCTTGCCGGGGCCGGTCAGTACCTTCTCAAATAAGGGTTTTGCCTTGGCATATCTCTGCTGATGGAAATGCTGCAAAGCCTCTTCGAAGACCTTCAGTTGCTGCTCGACGGCCGGATCGACTGTGGGGCGGGCCAGCTTATTTTTACCCTTGCGCGCCGCTAAACTCTTTTTATTCAACGTACTAGACCGTCCACGCTTGCTCGTTTTCATGCGGAACAACTTGCTGGAGCGGCAGTGTAACAAAGCCTCGACACGTCGTCAACCACGCCTCTGGGAACCCAAAATCGTGCCGGCGGCACGTTTTTTCACAGGACACCAGCCTCCGCCGCCGTCGTTGGACGCGCCCGGATGCTGTGCTATAAAGGGCTTGTCCGGCTGACCCCGGAAACCTGTGCCTTTCATCAACTTTCCTGCACGCGAAATCAACTGCAAGCTCGTCTACTACGGGCCCGGCCTGGGTGGTAAGACGGCGAATCTGCAGTGGGTGTATGACAACACCGGTAATGGCCAAAAAGGCAAGATGATCTCCCTGGCCACTGAAACCGACCGCACCCTGTTCTTCGATTTTCTTCCGCTGGACTTGGGCACCGTGCGCGGATTCAAGACGCGTCTGCATCTTTACACCGTTCCCGGACAAGTCTTCTACGAAGCCAGCCGCAAGCTCATCCTGAAGGGCGCCGACGGCGTCGTCTTCGTCGCCGATTCGCAGCCCGACCGCATGGACGCCAATCTCGAGACGCTCGAGAACCTCAAGGAACACTTGGTAGAACACAAGCTGAACTTCGCCACCATCCCGTATGTTCTGCAATTGAATAAGCGCGATCTGCCCAATGTCCAGTCTCGCGATGAGCTGACCCACGCGCTGCAGCTCAAGGGCGAACCGGTGCTCGAGGCCGTGGCCATTCGCGGCGAGGGCGTCTTTGACACGCTTCGCGAAGTCGCCAGACTTGTTCTGGCCGAACTGAAAAAAGCAACCTGAACGTCGGCCTGTCTTGCCATTTCAAATCTCAGATCTAAAATCCCGATTTCCTCTGCGCTGCTTTGTGCTCTCTGTGTTGAAGGTTGTTCCCCACAGCAGACCAGCCCTTGACGCCATCTTCGCCCGCCACTAGCGTCTGCTCTCGGGGAAACGCCGGCGTGAAATCGCTGAAACTCCATTACTGGGACGTAACGCCGGCCGAAGCCCGCGAAATCCAGTCGCGCCTGCGTCACTTGGTGGAGCTCAACGACAGGCTTCCCCGCCTGAGAATCGTCGCCGGCGCCGACGTAGCTCTGGAGCTTGCCGAACCGGGCGGCTGGAGGAAAGGCCGCGGACGCGCGTTCGCAGGCGTCGTCGTCTACCGTTTCCCGGAGATGGAAGAAATCGAGCGCGTGAGCGCGCATCTGCCATTGCGCTTTCCTTACGTCCCCGGCCTGCTGAGCTTTCGCGAAATCCCGGCGCTGCTGGCGGCCTTTGAAAAGCTGCGGCATACACCCGACCTCATTTTTTACGATGGGCACGGTTACGCGCATCCTCGGCGAATCGGAATTGCCTCGCACCTCGGTCTTCTGCTCGATCGGCCCACAATCGGTGTGGCCAAATCAGTGCTTGTCGGCGAATACCACGAGCCCGCCGCTCGGGTCGGTAGCACGACAACTCTGCGCGACCCAAAGTCGGGCGAGGTGATCGGCGCCGCCCTGCGAACGCGCAAAGGCGCGCGCCCCGTCTTCGTCTCGCAAGGCCATCGCATCTCGCTGCAGCGCGCGGTCGAACTCACGCTCGCCGTCTCCGACGGCTACCGAATCCCCCGCCCCACTCGCGACGCCGACCGCTGGGTGGCCACGGCAAAGCGCGTGGCCGGGTAACACACGGTCGAAGGCGCCGCGACCTTTACGGCCGTTCATGCGCGACCTCTGAAGTTGGAGAATTTTTGCAGCAAGACCCCCCTATACCCCCGGTGCGTGCATGAAAGAGTGCGTAACCGGCTGAAAAGAAGAGGGTTGAGGGCAAAACGTGCGTGCACGGTATGTACGAAAGAGTGCGCAAGCCCATGAAGACAAGGGACTTGGTGCGCGCACACATCGCCGAAGATCGAGAGATTTATACGAGAAGCGGTCTTCCAGCATTCCATGGTCGTTTACTAAGTGCCGGGAAAGGGCGATTTGTTACACGAAAAATGGTTGTGCGGACGGAAACTGTGCCGTGAAGCCTCTTGGCAGCCGAGAAGCCACATTCCGGTAAGCCGACTTACCACGACTTGGGCCACGGCCCGAGATGTACGTGAGTTCAGTTTCCCCTATGTTCTGCGCAACCGCTATTCCGGTGGGGCTCCCGTTCTAACTCCCCCGTCACACCTGTCCTTGAGAACAGGAGGCAGCGTCGAGACTATCTGGTCAAATAGTATTCATCTAATCGCCCCCATTCGCAGCGGAGAGCGCGTGAGCAAAGCCCTTCTGAACGTATTGATCCTTATTGCTGGGATGGTTGTTGGCGTCCTGCAGTACAAGCTTAAGCCGCCGCTTAACGAAAAAGAGGTCGGCGAATACGCCCAGCAGATGATCAGCAACACGGAATGGAAAGGTCACATCGCTCCGGACTTTGAGATCAAAACCACTCGTGGCGATCTTTTCCAGCTGTCAGACAACGTAGGAAAGAAAATAATTGTGCTCAATTTTTTCGCGACCTGGTGCGAGCCCTGCCGCCAGGAAATGCCGGAACTAAATCGCTACTTCGCGGAGCATAGCGGAGACTCCTTCCTCTTGGTCGGGATTGACGCAGACGAAAAACAGGATCCAGTGGATCGTTTTATCAAGGACCTCAAGGTCGAATTTCCAGTAGGCATCGACAACGGCACGATCCAGAAACAGTATGGAGTGACCGGCTATCCCACGACGGTCCTGATCGGTGTGGACGGCAAGGTGCAGTTTTACGAGCCAGGCGGGTTGGTCAATGCCGAAGTGGCTTTCGATCCGCTGGTAAGGCAAAACCGTCAACATATCGATGCCGGCGAGGTGATCTCGGCTGAGGATTTCCGGTTGCAATCCCAAAAAGAAAACGCTCTGCCGGTCCGCGGAGCGCAGGAGGCGACAGCGGGATCGGACGATCCGCAAAACAAACTTGACGAGCGCGGAAGACGGATTGTCGCGCAGATGGATTGTCCATGCGGCTGTGACCAGAAGGTGCAGACCTGCACCTGCAACACCTCCAGCAAGATCAAAAAGGCGCTGGCTACCGAGGATTTCGGAAAGCTGTCCGATGATGAAATCACGCGGCAGCTCAACAAGCGATTCTGCACAGGTGGAATGTGATTCTCGCCGAAGACGTCCATATGCGTTTCCGTAGTGGTCTGCTCCGCAGGCAAGTCAAGGCGCTCAATGGCTTGAGCCTAGAGGTGCATGAAGGAGATTTCTTTGCCCTCGTCGGACAAAACGGGGCGGGCAAATCCACGGCGATGTACTGCCTGCTGGGTATGCTGAAGCCGACCTCGGGGAAAGTCAGGGTTATGGGCCAGACTCCGGAACCCGGTTCCCCGCTCTACCAGACCTTAGGCTATCTGCCGGAAGAACCGCACTATCACCTTTACCTCACCGTGGAGGAAGCCACTCGCTACTACGCTTCACTGTATGGAAAACGCATATCCGACAGGACAATCAACGAGACGCTCGACCGGCTGGGGCTGGCGCAGTTCAAGCACCTGCGCCTAGCCAAGTGCTCCAAAGGCATGAAGCAAAAGGTTGGTATTGCCCAGTGCCTGCTCCACGAAACGCGGCTGCTCTTCCTAGACGAGCCGACGCGAGGCCTAGACCCTCTGGCTGTGCGGGATTTTCGAGAAACCCTGCGAGAGATTCATCTCCGAGGAACGACGATCGTAATGAACTCTCACGTGCTTTCGGAGATCGAGATGCTGGCCAACCGCGTAGCGATCATCGACCGCGGGAAGGTCGTCGTCCAGGACGAACTCAGCAATCTCCTGACGCTGAATAAGGAGCTATACAGCGTGACGTTCGAAGCCAATGGGACGGTGCCGGATTATGTCAGTTGCGTCGAACGAGTGGGAAGCCTGGCCAAGGGGAACATACCGCGGGACAAGCTCTACGATTTCATGGAATTTACTCGAAGCTGCGGCGTGCCCCTGCACGAATGTTCTCTGAAAAAGAATTCCCTCGAGGATTCCTTTTTCAACATCATCAAGGGCGAAGGATCGCTGGCGTGACGAGTATGGCGAACGGAATCTGGTCGAACGGTTTCGGCACGGAGCGCGTCGAAAAAAGGCGTGAAGGTTCTGTGCTGGAATTATTGAAAGCCAACATGCTCGCACATTTCGCCTACTACCGGCGTAGCCGGCTGCTGCAGGCGTTCCTCCTCGTATTTCTGTTAATGACGGGCATGAACTCGCTGCCGCCTCTTTTCTATGACTCTGGCGTAGAAAACTTCAACACTCTGCAGGCCACTTACGCCAGCCTGAACTGGTTTCTACTCTTCTTCGCCGGTGGATTAAGCCTTTTCATCATCTCTTCGCACCTGCGCAACCGAAGCCTAAAAATGGTCTTCACAAAGCCCTGTTCGCCGGCTCTGTGGCTGGGTTCCACGTTTTTATCCGCCATAACGGTGTCGTTGCTTCTAAACGTCGTCATATTCGCCAGCGCGATGTCCCTGTCCCTCATCTGGCATTTGCCCGTGCGGACCGCTCTACTCTTCATTTCACTAGATACTTTCATTGCATCAGTGGCGATCATCGCTTACTTGATGCTTCTAACGACCCTGGTCCACCCCGCGATCGCAGCGACACTCGCTCTTATCTTTAACGCCAGCCTTTTCTACGACGCTCAATTCTGGGCGGAAAGCGTCGTTCGCTCGGGCAACCCGAATCTCTTCCTGCGCGTCCTCGACCGGCTTTTTCAGGTTCTGTATCTTCTAGCGCCGATGGTACATGCCTTCGACAACAAGACCGAAGGGATCTACACCAGTCTGCGAGTCGCACATGGCGATTGGAAATACATCCTGTACTCTCTCGGTTACACATCCGTGCTATCAGTCTTCTGCTACTTGCTGGCCCTATTCGCCCTGCTCAGGAAACAGCATACCTAGATCGATTCTGTCATTGGCGCAATTCTCAGAAAAGAGGCCAACTTAGGCCAGAGTGGCGGACAACTCTACGCCTCCTGGTAAACGAGATTACCGGAAGCTGGCCCTGGCGACCCCTCTCGGGCCCCAAAAGCCACATTCCGGTAAGCCGACTTATCACGACTTGGCTTTCAGTGATGAACGCCAGCTCACGCAGCCAGGGTATAATTACCCAGCAATTTGCCTGCTGCACCCATCATGCTCCCATTCATTCTATGTTGTATGGTTGGTTCTTACCGGGAATTGGCAGCACTGACCCATCACCTGCGAAGCCCACAATATCTTGCAAGAAAGCTCGACCAGGCCGTTCTAGCAGAAGAAAAGGATCCCGGCTCCCAACGAGCTGAGGCGGAGAATAAGTATGCGGTCCCTAATAAAAACACATCTGTGTACATTTCTTCTGACCCTTGCTTTATTCGCGTCTTCGCCGAGTGCTGGACTCGAATCCCAAACAAGGGCTCGCGCACGCTTTCCGTTTGCCTATATACAGAACGACTGCGGGCCAGCTGATGGTCCTGCCCTTACGTTCCGCTTCACACTGAAAGAGAGCATGTGTGGGAAATGCGAGGAACCATTTCTTGTTATTTCGATCATCGAAAATCCGCCCACGTTTGCGCCACAAGACTATCCGATAGGCTCTGGAAGTATGGTGCTCGCGAGACGCTGCCTGAGACCGGGCCCATGCGAAGCGGTAACTTCCGGCACTTTGCATCTGGCGAAGTTCAGCAAAGGGAAGAGTGCGTCTGGGAAGTACGAACTCCATTTCCGGGACGGGAGTGTCGAAGAAGGCAGCTTTGATGCTGTATGGTGCGCCATGACGCTCATTTGCCGCTAACTGTCTCGCGTCAGCGATAGGTCCTGATAAGCGGGGTACCTTGCCGGGGCGGTGCCTGACAGGAAACGCCAGCCAGTCGTTTTCACACGAGTTCCACTTGGCGCACATATAATTGGAACGAGCAGGTCCTGCGAAGCTATGACGTCAATGAATCCCACGCCTCCCGAATCGTTGTCGGAAGTATCTCCCGACGCCCGCCTGGAATTGCTTCGCGCCGATTTGCAGAAGATCGAGCGCCGCGATTGGCGGCTTTGGGTCGTGGCCATGTTGGTCATGCTGCTGCTGACGGCAGCCGTTCTTTCCATGAGTTTTCCGGGGCTCGTCGCCGCGGATGATCCTACTTTCCAGGAAAGCCTGAATCGCGCCGTGCGGGGTTTGATTGGACTGGTGCTGCTGTTCAACATTTACTGCGTCTACCAGCAGATAACTCTCAAGCGCGCGCGGCGTCAGATTTCCGGACAACTCGCGGAGGCGCAGAAAGATACTGAGACGCTCCACATCCAGGCGACGACGGATCCGCTCACCTGGCCAATCGCCGCACAGCAGAAGAATTTCTCCCAAGGGAGATGTCGCGCGCGCGGCGCCGCAAGTCTCTTCTGACGCTGGTGGCCTTCGATCTCAACAATTTCAAACAGACCAACGACCGGTATGGCCATTCGGCGGGAGACCTGATGCTGCGGGCCTTCGCTCGGAAACTGACGAACCGGCGCCGGGGAGAAGATCTGGTGGTCCGCATGGGCGGCGACGAATTTCTTCTCCTTTTGCCTGAATGTCCGCCCGAGCAAGTGCCGGTACTGCTGGAGCGATTGCGGCCCTGCGAAGTGAATTTCAAGGGTGTGCGCCTGTTAGTCGAGTTTTCATCCGGCTTGGCGACGTACGATTCCGCCGAAACGGCGGCTCAGCTTCTGGAGCGGGCCGACCTGGCCCTCTATGCCGACAAACGCGCGCGGAAATTGCAGCAACAGAACCAGCCCATCGTCGCTTAGACCCCAGCGCCTGCTCGTGATGCTGGCGCGACGCGTTCTCTGGCAAAAAAAGGGAGGCGAAAACCGCTTGGCTTTCACCTCGCGGGGTGGGGTGTTGCTTAGAGAAACTTGTTGCGCACAATTTAGACGATCCTTGAACAATTCTGGTTCCAGGCGCGGCCAAGCCAGGCGGAAAGCGCGAGCGAAGAGAGATTCCTCGACTGCGCGGCCGGACGTGCCGTACGGCGGCACGAAGAAAGAAGTCCGGTCGCTCCGCTCGGAATGACAGTTGAAGCTGGAGCCCAAACTGAGTCACCACGAGGTCAGAAAAATGCTTGACAAGACCCAAAATCTAATGGTCCAATAACTGGACCACGGAGGCATTTTGCCGGTTCCTGTCAAAGCCGAGTTTGAGGCCGTACGAAAGACCAAGGTGTACGAAAAGGTCGCCGAGCAGATTCAGCGGCTGATTCGTGACGGCCTGCTCAAGCCGGGGGACATGCTGCCTCCCGAGCGGGAACTAGCAGAAACGTTTCAGGTCAGCCGCAGCTCTCTCCGCGACGCCATCCGGGCGCTCGAACTAATGGGCATGGTCGAAGCCCGCCAGGGCGAAGGAACCGTGGTGCGCGAACCTTCCGGGGAAGCGGTCGCCAGCCCCTTGACCGCTGTACTGCTGCAGCAGCGGCAATTCGTCAGCGAACTGCTCGAGTTGCGCGGGATGATCGAGCCCACGCTCGCTGCGCGCGCGGCAGCGCATGCCACCTCGGAAGACCTAGCCAGGCTGGAAGACATTTTGCGGCGTCAGAAGGAAAACGTCCGCCGCGGCGAGTTGGCCATCGAGGAAGATTCCGAGTTCCACTACGCCATCGCGCAAGCCTCCAATAACAAAGTCGTGCTGCAAGTGGTCGATGTGTTTATGGATTTGCTCAGAGAAAGCCGCAAGCAATCGCTGCAGGTCGAGGGTCGGTTACAGAAATCAATCGTCAGTCATCAGCAGATTTTGAAAGCGATCGCGCGACATGATGGCGCAGCCGCGGAAAACGCCATGCGGCGGCACATTCAGGAAATCGAATCGATCGTATTGCAAGAATTGTAGGGAGGGAAAACTATGGGCCGGCTTTTTGCGGTTGAAATCGTATATCGCGGAATTTTCCAGAAGACTCTGGCGAAAAACATCAGCCGCGCTATCGTGCTGGCGGCGCACGAGGAAGGCAAACCGGGAATCTCCTTCGGGCGTTACGGCGACAGTCCGGAGCGCAATGGCATTCCCGCCAAGAGCTTTGCCATCGTGGCCACCGATGACATCACTCTGGAAGAGGGAATGGCCAAGTACGAGCCAAAGGAAGTGGACGTCTCCATCGTGGTGGACGACACGCTTTGCAAAGGCGTCGAGTCCTGGGCGTGGTACGGATTGCAACCCATCAACCACCTGGTCAAGCCCAACGGCACGATGATCGTCACCTCGCCGGAGGAGCCCGATACTCTCATCGCCATGTGCCATCGCAAGGAAACCCCGTACAATTTGGCGATCGTAAAGGGCATCCCCAGCTATTCCGGCTTGTGGGTCTACAAGGACGACCACACCGACGTTCGCATTTTGGGCGCGATCGCCAAGGTGCTGCCGGAGCTGTTCAGCCTGGCATCGCTGAAGAAGGTGATTCTGGCGGATGGCGAGGCGCCCTTGAAGGTCACCTCCGCGCAAAAGGCGCACGACAGGCTCACCAGCGTCACGGTACGGCCCAATCAGGGTGACCCCACGGTGCCTTTCTCGTTCGTCATGCCCAAGTGGACCGAGATGCGCGACGGGATCAGCATTCCCGGCATCGCTCCGGGCCACCAAATGCAAGACCCGATCACGAAGCAAACCGGCGGATTCCAACCGGTGCGCAATCCCACTTTCAAGAAGTACTCCACGCGCACGATGCGGCCGGTCCTGAACTTCGACACCTGCATCAAGTGCACGCTGTGCTGGATACAATGTCCCGACTCCTGCTTCGACGTGACTCCCGAGGGCTTGTACGACGCCAACATGGAATCCTGCTGCGGCTGCGGCGTGTGCGAAGCCGTCTGCCCGGTGGAAAACTGCTTGACCATGGTCAGCGAAGTCGCCTTCCACGATAACGCCAGCCAGTGGGAAGCATGGCGCAAGGACAAGGACGGCTACCACAAGTGGCTCGACGAGAAGATCGCCAAGCGCCACGAGCGTTCTCACGGTTTCCGCTATCGCGGGCAGTACCAGGAGCAGGTTCCCGCCGCGCTCGACGCGGCCGGGCAGGATTGAGCTTCTTTCAGGAGAATCGTCATGACACCGACCGCAGTCGCAGAAAAGAGCGCAGGTAAGGGCGTCGAAAAGACAGCACTGATTACGGGCAGCGAAGCCATCGCGGTGGCCTGTAAGCTGGCCGACGTCGATGTGATCACCGGTTACCCGATTCGTCCCTACGACACGGTGATTCAGTACATCGCCCAGTTGATCGCCAATGGCGAACTCGATTGCGAATACGTCGTGGCCGAAGGCGAGCATTCGCAATTCGAGATGGTCAAGCACGCCTCGATGGTAGGGGCGCGCGTTTTCTGCGGAAGCAGCGGCGTAGGCTGGATGTACGCCTTCGAGTGCCTCACGGTAACTCCGGCGCTGCGCGTTCCCATGGTGGCCATGGTGGGCAACCGCGCGCTCGACGATCCGGGCGCATTCGGCGTCGAGCACAATGACGCCCTGGCCGTCCGCGATCTCGGCTGGCAATTGGTCTGGGTGGACAGCGCACAGGAAGCCCTCGATACGGCGCTGATCGCCTACCGCGTCGCGGAAGACCGCCGTATCTTCCTGCCCTGCGCGATCAGTTGCGACGGGGCGTTCCTCACCCACTCCCAGGCACTGGTTAAGATCCCCTCTCAGGACAAGGCCGACGCCTTCCTGCCGCGATACGACCGGGCCGATCTGCTACTCCATCCGGACAATCCCATTTCGGTCGCTCCGCAGGCCAACGAAGACTGGCTGATGGAAATTCGCCGCCAGACCGCCGCAGCCATGGAACGATCGGCCGGCGTAATTCGCGAAGCCTACAAGGATTTCGAGAGGATTTTCGGCCGTAGTTACGGAAACCCCTTCTTCGAGGAGTACATGACCGACGACGCCGACGTGGTCCTGGTGGGCATGGGGACGCTGTCTACGCCCGTCAGGGTGGCCATCCGCAAGATGCGCAAGGAAGGCAAGAAGGTCGGGTTCGTGCGCGTTCGCTGGTTCCGGCCGTTTGCGGCGGAAGAATTGGCCAAGTGCCTGTCGCGCTTCAAGGCGGTGGGCATCATCGATCGCGATTTTTCGCTGGGCTCGCCTTATCACAGCGGCGTGCTGGCCACCGAGGTACGCACCGCCCTCTATCCCAGCGCCAAGCGGCCGCCGGCAATCGGATTTATCTGCGGTCTGGGCGGACGCGAAGTCACCGTGCCGGACGTTGAGAAAATGACCGGAATTGTTTATGACGCAGCGGAGGGTAAGCCGGCGCCGCTGACGAATTGGATTGGAGTAAGAGAGTAAGATATTAAGCAACCGCATGCGGCGCCGCTTCGGCGGCGAGGAGGAGCAGGTCATGTCAACGATTGATTATCCGTTACCGATGCTCGAGCCCATCAAGAGCCAGAAGAAGATTCCACTGGAGGAGTTCTTCACCTCCGGCCACCGCACCTGCCAGGGCTGTGAATCGGCGCTGGTGATGAAGATGATGGCCAAAGCCGCAGGCCCGCGGACCATCGTGCTGGGTAGCACGGGGTGCATGTACGTGGCCAACACCACCTACTACAGCACCTCGTGGGTTGTGCCGTGGATGCACACGCAGTTGGGCAGCAGCGGCTCGGCAGCCCAAGGAACGGCCATGGGCCTGAAGGCGCTGATGCGCAAGGGCAAGATGAAGAAAGAGCCCATCAACGTCATCGCCTTCTGCGGCGACGGCGGCGGGGCCGACATGGGAATCTCCGGCATCTCCGCTGCACTCACGCACCCCGACTACAACCTGCTCATTTTGATGTACGACAACGAATCGTACGCCAACACGGACATCCAGCTTTCCGGCAGCACGCCCTACGGCGCCAACACCACGTTCAGCCCGCCGGGCTCCAAGAAGCGAATCATGCACACTCGCTGGAAAAAGAACTTCGCGGGAATGCTCGCGGCCGGCCACCCGGAGTGCAAGTACATTGCCACGGTGGACATGTCCTACGGCCTGCAGGCCATGAACTGCGTCCGCAAAGCGCTCTCGATTGGCGGCCCTACGTTTATCCACTCCCTCGATCCCTGCCCCAAAGGCTGGGACTATGACCCGATCCTTTCGCACGAATTGGGCGAGCTCGCCGTCACCACGGGCGTCTGGCCTCTCTACGAGATCGAGAACGGAGTGATCCGGCTGTACGGAAAAACCAAGGAAATCGCTGAGGGCCGCTTCAAGCGGCTACCTGTCCGAGATTACCTCATCCGGCAGGGGCGCTTCGCTCACTTCATCGACGAGGACTTCCAATACTTCCAGAACAAGATAGACCAGATGTGGCAGAGGTGGCTCATCCCCGGTGTGATCCCGTTCCGCACCGAACTGGAAGAAATCAACCGCAACATCTAAGCAGCCTCTGCACCAGGAAAACAAAAGGCCGTCCGCCAATGTGCGGACGGCCTTTTTATTTTTGCCGAAGACCCAGGGTCAATCGGCCATCGATACGGCGGCAGATTGGCCTTGCATGGCCTTGGCGCGCAGGGGGCGCACCACGAAAAACATCAGGACCGCAGCCACACAGTTGGCCAGCGCGGCAATCATCAGCGTCGCATACCAGTTGCCAGTCTCTGCCGCGAGAATGCTGCCGATCGGCACAAACAAGGCGGCGCAACCCTTGGCGGTGTACAGCAGCGCGTAATTCGTGGAGGCGTATTTTCTGCCGAACTGGTCGGAGGTGAGCGCCGGAAAGATGCTGTAAATATCGCCCCACACCAGGAAGCTCAGCGCGGCCAGGCAGACAAAAATCACCGGATTGCCGCCGTAGGTGCCGAGCAGAAGAATCGCAAGGCCTTCGGTCATGAGCGTCAGAGTCAACATGGTCTCACGTCCGATGACGTCCGAGAGAGCGCCAAAAAGGGGCCGACCCAATCCATTCATCAAATTGTTGAGCGAAAGAGCAAACACCAGAGCAGGGACGCTGTAGCCCAAGAGATTCACCGGGCTGTTCGAGATTCCGTAACTGTTTGCGATGGGCGCGAGCTGTGCGGTCACCATGAGTCCGCTGGCGGCGACCAGCACAAAGTCGACGTACATGACCCAGAAAATGACGCTGTGAAGCACCTGCAGGGGCGTAGTGTCCGCAGTCGTCTGGATGAGGCGCGGATTTGGACGGCGGATGACAACGCCTTTCGGCGGCTTCTGCAAAAACAGAGCGACAATGAAAATCACGCCGCCTTGTAAGAGAGCAAAATTAAAAAAGGTGGCCTCGTATCCTCGCGCAGCCAGAGAACGGGTCAGCGGAACAACGGTCAGTGCGGCTCCGGCGCCAAAGCCGGCGGCGGTCAGACCTGCGGCAAGCCCGCGGCGTTCGTTGAACCATTTCACCGCGTTTCCGATGCAGGTGCCGTAGACCAAGCCGGTCCCAATACCGCCGATGGCTCCGCCGACGTAAAGCATCATCAGAGTACCGGCACCTGAATAGACGATCCAGGACGCGGCGATCAAGAACGATCCTACGACGACCAGGGGGCGGGGGCCGAACCTGTCCGCCAGATACGCTTCAAAGGGCACCAGCCACGTCTCGAACAGAACAAAGATCGTAAACGCGAGCTGAATGGCAGCCTTGCCCCAGTGATGTTTCGCGTCAATGGGATTCACGAAAATCGTCCACCCATATTGCAGGTTGGCGACCATGGCCATGCAGACGATGCCGCAGCCGAGCTGGATCCATGGGCTTGTTCGAGGGGAGTGGCCCCCTGCAGACGAAGTGACGGCGTTGTTTGCCGAAGCTGCCGAAGACATAGCTAGATTCCCCGAACGAGCCGACTGAATGGAAACTGAGTGCCCGGAACGAGAGGCAACCCGGATATTGTCTTTGTTATGGCGTCAAGTCAAGGAGAGAAAATCGAGGACCAGCGAAGACGAGGCGACGCGGCGCTACTTCAAAATCTGCAGCAGATTGCTGTAGTCGTCGGTCCAGGTGCGCACGACTCTTTGGTCACCCGGCGAGGCAACTCCGGGTGGGAGCGCGGTGCTCAACGCAGGAACGCCCGGCTCGGCGGGCCGGGTAAGCAGCATCCAGGTCGCCTGGAAAATTGCGTTGGCGGGGTCTTCCGCGCTGGCGATTTTGACGGCGTGGGCGCCGACGGCGCGCGCTCCGGCTTCCACCACCGGCGGAAGGTCCAAGAATCGATTGGAGACGTGGATGGCCAGGACACCTTGCGGCCGGAGCTGACGGAAGTAGAGTTCAAAAGCCTCGCGAGTGAGCAAGTGGACGGGAATGGCGTCACCGGAAAACGCATCCACGAGAAAAACATCGAAGTTCTGGGGGGCCTCTCCCTCTAGCGAGAGGCGCGCGTCGCCGGGAATGACGTCGATCTGCGCCGGGGACTCGCGCACAAAATCGAACTGCGATTGGGCCAGATCGACAACCAGCGGATTGATTTCATAAAAAGAGTAGTGATCGCCCTTTCGCCCGTAGGCGGCCAGCGTGCCCACGCCCAGTCCGATCACTCCCACGCGGATCGGGCCGCGTTGCCGGGCCGCCAAGAGGGCAATCCCCGCGCCAGACTGAGGCCCGAAGTACGTGGTGGGCGCGCCGCGACGAACGACGTCCAGGATTTGGGCGCCGTGGACGATGGTGCCGTTGCGCAGTTGCCTCACAGACGGCCGGATGCCGTCGGAAGGAATATCATTCACGCGCAAGACGCCATAAAAATTGCGAACCATCACCAAGGCCTGGCGGCTTTCCAGCTGAATTACGTGAAACAAGAAGACCAACAAGACCGCGGTCAAACCGCTCAAGGCAAGCAGAACCGGCCGACCGAGTTTCTCGGGCGCCGAGTGCGGCCGGCGGAAAAGGGCAATCATCAGGAAAACTCCGCACAGGCCCAAAGCCACGGGAAGTTCGTAAAACCCGCGCAATACGCGGGGCGCCACCAGGGCGACAAAGATCCCGCCCAGTGCTCCTCCCGCCGAAACCATCAGATAAAACAGCGTCAAAAACTCGGGTCGCGGCTTCAGATCGGCCATCTCGCCGTGACAGGCCATGCAGCAAATAAAGAGCCCCACGCAAAAAAGGGGGATTTGCAATTGCGGCCCGGCATTTTCGAATTCGGGCGAAAGCGCATAGGCCATGCCGCCCAGGGCTACCGGCAGGAGCCGCAGAAAAAAGGGCCGTCGATACCAGCGACGCCCCTCAAAGCAAAGAATCAAGCTGAGCAGATAGAGAGACAGCGGCACAATCCACAACAGCGGGACGGCGGCGATGTTCTGCGATATGTAATGAGTGATCGAAAGCAGCAACGCCGAAGCAGTGGCCGCCAGCGCCAGCCACAACGATTGCAACTTCCAATCGGGCCGCTCTTCCCGCTGCCGCTCCGGTGGAAGAGGCCCGGCGACCGGCTGACGGAAAGCGATCACGGCGCAAAGAACAGCGAAGCATCCGTAGGCCAGCGACCAGATCCAAGCTTGACGGCGCGTGGGCAGAAGCGGCTCGACGGCAACGGGATAGCTCAGCAGCGCCAGCAGCGAACCGGCGTTCGAGAGCGCGTAGAAGCGGTAAGGGCGCGCGCCTGGACGATTGCGCGTGTGCCAGGACTGCAGAAGCGGGCTGGTCGCCGAAAGCAGCAAGAAGGGCAGGCCGATGGTGGCGAACAACAGACCGAGGATTCGCCAGACCGGGTCTTCACTTCCGCTGGGTCGCCAGAATGAACTGGGCACAATCGGCAGCAGCAAAAGGCTGCCCAGGAGAAACAGCGAATGAAGGCGCGCTGAAGAGCGCCAACCGCCGCGCTGAATCAGGAAGTAAGCGTAAAGGTTGCCGAGCAAATAAGTCAGTTGATAGAAGGCCAGGCTAATGGTCCAGACGGCCGCAGCGCCGCCGAACCACGGCAGGATCAACTTGGCCAGAATCGGCTGCACCTGGAACAGCAAAAACGCGCTCAGAAAAATCGTTGCGGCATAAAGCAGCGTCGAGGGAAGCACCGCGGCGCGCGCCGCGGGCGTATCCGTCCGTTCTGAGGTCTCCGGGAGCACGAGAGCCTGGCAGTTTACCCTGCGTCGCTGGCTGGAACCAGCGAGCTAGGCGTGGGCTAGGCGGAGGGTTCCGAGGGTTTCTTGAAGACGGCGCGCTGATCCCGATAGTCCATTCGCACGTCGACGAACTCGTCATGGGTGAGCTGAAGTTCCGAACAGATCCGGCTGATTTCGTTGTCCTCGACGGTGGAAATCATCTCATCGGAGGCGACCGCAAACAGGCAATCAAGAAGCGCCAGTTTTTGCTCGTGAGTGGCCATGTAGTTAAATTCGCGGGTTACCAGGAAATTTTCCGTGCCGCCAAAGAGAGTGCTCTGCGTCTTGGCCATCTGCACGACGAGGATGGCCTGATCCTCGGGCAGACCGCCGCGCTCCATCACGATGCGCTCCATGATGTTTGTCTCGCCAGCGCTGATGTGCAGATCGGCGCGAGCCACGCGGCAAAGGATGAAAGCGAACGCGGCAATGTAGCGGGCCCGCTCGGGGTCCATACTGTCCAGGGCACCGACGATCTTGCGGACAGTCTCCGTCTCGGCGGAAGGCGGGACGGCTGCGGTGTGGGCCGTTCTCCCAATTCCAAGAAAATCTCGAATCGACATCTCGTATGTCCTCCGGCGCTAATCTGAGCGCTCAACCGATTGCAGAGTTGAAGAAATAGTCGCCGGTGTCAGGAAGCGATTATTGAGGGCAAAACCGACCAGTGCGCGAATCATTGCGCGCTCCCGGGACCGGCGGAGATCTTCGGAATCCTAGTCATCACTGCTCCATACTATTTTCCAGCACCAGCGCATTGCTCACGACCTGCTGGCCCGGTTGCAGGCCGGAGACGATTTCCTGCATGTTGGGGGGCAATGCATCGCCGGAAACGACTTCCGTCCGCCGGAACTTACTCCCGGCGATTGGCACGAACACCCAATCGCGATCGTGTAAATGCAGGATCGCCGAGGCCGGCACCGCGACGTGCGCTTCCTCCGTTAATCCACGAAACGTCGCGTTGACAAACATGCCCAGGCGCATGAGGCCGGGATTATCGACTTCGATCCGCACTTTGGCGGTCCGAAGATTGGGATCGATTATCGGCAGAATGTTGCTGATTCGCCCTTTGAGCACTTGCTTCGGGTACGCGACCAGCCTTATGTCGGCAGATTCGCCGATATGGACTTGCGCCAGGTTATTTTCGTAGACATCGCAGACGATCCAGACGTGGGACATGTCCGAAATCGTAAACGGATTCGGAGAACTCAGAGCTTGTACGCCCGACGACGCGGCAATTTGTTGGTCGGTGATGACTCCGGAAACCGGGGCCTTCACTTCCACGATTCCCGACGGATGGTCGGGGTCGGCGCCGAGCAGCCGAAGATGCTCAGTTGCGGTCTCCAGATCGACGGCAGCGTTATCTTCGTTGGTTTGGGCGACTTCCAGAGCGCTCTTGGGAACGGCCCCGTCGTCAAAGAGGATTTTGGCGCGATCGAGTTGCATCTTTGTCAGCTGTTCGTTTCTGACGGCTTTGCGATAATCGGCGTAGGCGGACGCGATATCGGCGCTCTGTACCTTGAACAGAACCTGCCCCTTCTGAACCGAATCACCGAGACGGGCATCGATTTCAATGATCTTGCCGGAAGCCAGCGAGGGTACCGGCACCTGCCTTGAAACATCAGGGCTGACTACGCCGGTGACGTTCAGCTCGGGGCTGGCCATGTGCTCGACGGCGGCGACGAGCGGAAACTGTTCCGGGTGATCGACCGTAAAATTGCTGGAATCCGCATCGGACTCTACCGTTACGGGGACCGGGCCTGTGCCAGCCGAGTTGGTGTTCTCGGCCGTGACTTTGCTTCCACATCCGGAGAGCAGCAGGCTCGCCGCCAAATATAGAGTTGCCATGCTTAACAGCCAACGACTCATTGCATCACCTCGCGCCCGGCGGCCATGTTCATCTGGGCCGCAGCGATCAAATACGAGCCGATCAGATTCAAGTAGGCCAATCGCGTGTCCCGTAATGCCTTTTCTGCGTCTAGCAAATCCAGCAGGGACGCGCCGCCGTTCTGAAAAGCGATCGTAATCCTGTTGCGGTTATCCTCGGCGAGAGGCAAGTACTTTGTCTTGTACGGACCCAGCAGATTCAGGGTCTGTACCAATGTCCAGTACGCGGTATCGACATCGCTGAACACCCCGGCCTGGCTGGCGTCCAGCAACCGCTCGTTCCGGTCGACGTCGAGTTGTGTCCGGAGTTTTTCGCCCTGATTACGATCGTGAATCCGGAGCGGAATACTGACGCTTGCTCCTACGGTATTGAATGCATCGGGGTTATTCCACGAACCGTTATGCGTATACCATCCGGCGACCGTGGGGTCCGTAGAGCCATTGGCAATGGCGAGTTGGTGATCAAGCTTCGCCAAATCCACTGATTGCGCGGCAGCCTTAAGATCGGGGCGCGTTGCGAGCGCGATGTTCCGAAACTCTTCCAGGGTCATCAACTGCTTGCTGGAATCGTAGGTTCCAGTCACGTCAAATTGGTCGATGGGTGTGCGATCGTTCAGCAACGTCAAAAGTTGGATCTTGCTGGTACGAAGATTGACGATGGCAGTTTGGACGTCCGCCTCGAACTGCACACGCTGAAGTTCCAAACGGTTCAAATCGATCTCGGCGAGATCTCCGGCACTGAAACGGGTGCGGTTGACTCCCAGTTCGCGATCCCAATATTCCAAGTTATCGTTTGCGTTCTGCAGGACGGCCTTGGCCTGCAAGACTTGGACGAAGGCGCTCCGCAGCGCGAACAGCAGGCTGCGCTCCTGATCAAGATACGTAGAAGCTGTAACGTCCGTCGTTTGCTTGGCGCTCTCGAAGCGCAAGTCGCGCTTGTTGCCCCGCTCAATCAGGTAGCTGAGACCCGGTGAAACCGTAGTACCTACAAACGGACGCCAAACCCCCTGATAAGGAGTAATCTGGGTCCCATCCGCCGACAGGTTGAACTCCGGGTTCGGGCGCAGGTGAGCCGTGATCTCAGAGGCACGAGACTCATCGACGTTAATCTGGGCGGCTTTTAAAGTGGGATTCGCGCTTTCAAATTTGTCCTTGACCTGATCCCAGGTCAAAACCGTCTGGGCAAACCCTGCCCTGGCAACGGCGAGTACGATGATGAGCACGAAGCAAGAACGCCGCAACCAAGCTCTCATGACACCTCCCGTGCGACAGAACCCTTGATCGGCAAGAAATTCGCTCCACCCATGTTTGGCCTTTTCAAAACGGTCGTGATTTCATACGTGCCAGCAGCGCGCCGCTTCGCACAACGGGCCCGCGATTCCGGGACCCGCTGTTCGATGGGCGATGGGACTTAGAGGATTACGGAAGAGGGAGGAGCTCGGGGACTCACACAGTGCAGCAGGGCCGCTGAAAACTCACGAGCCGATGGCACGAGGCCGGGCTGGTCCCCTCCGGCGGGTACATGGAAAGCGACAAACGGCTTGTCCAGCGAGAATCGCCAGTACTGAATCGTCGCCAGGACCCGTCCTTCCGAATTGCCCTCGTGGTGGATGGATCCGTCTCGAGTGGTCGGCGAATCCGGGACGGCATAGCGCTTCGGATCGGCCTGTGTGAAATGACCTTGGCCATCGTTGAGCCAAACCGCAACGGGAAACAGGTTGCCTGGGCTGGCGATAACCAGGTCGCGATGGTTGTCGCGGTCAACGTCGACGGCGGAAAGCGCGACATCGCCCGGGACCCCATAGAAGCCAAGGCTGACCGATTCGTTCCGAGCTGATAGCTGGATCGTAATTTGGTACGAAGTCCCTTGGGTCTCTCCCCTAACCACATCCGGACGGCGATCGTCGTCAAGAAGGGATTCAAAGGACACATGGAGTAAAGTCAGGGCCTTGCCGGTCCAACCAGACGGAGCAGTGTCGTTTCTCGCCTCTGGCTGGGTCGCGCCATGCAAACGGGCTGGGAAGAAACACGCCAACCCAAGCAGCACGCACCAAACTGGTCGCAAATTCTTCATCAATGGGCTACTCGACAATATACAGCGTTTCGGGTCCTCTGCCTAAGGCTGCTCTCATGACGTAAACCACCGCGGGACGGTTTCTCTTTTATATGCCGCGGAGCGCCTGGGGCACACGAGGTACCGGGGTTTGGTCCCCCAAGTCATAGATTATACAACCGTTGCGCTCCGCTGGTACCCGGAGTTAACTCTGCGGGCGGCGTTAAGATCACTGATGCACTGGTTCCCAACCTCCAAGATTTGTGTTAAGTTTCATGTTGTACACTTCGATGCTTGGCTATCCTAGAAATCAGGCGTCTATGGACCGCAGCGGCGTTTCCACCTTCGGTGTTCCCAATCGAGCGCAGAGGTTTCGATTCCTGTGTCGGCGCGTGTTTCTGCTGTTCCTATTGCTTGCCGTTCCGGCGTTGGCAACACAGGCCAGAAACAGCTGGTATCTGCCGCAATCGAGCCCTGGTCACTTTCTCACAGCCGCCAACAAGACCAAGGTGCCTCCCCCCGTTGCGTTCGATGCATCGCTGCTGCAACCCGTTCCGACCGTATTCGGACCGAAACCCCAAGTACAGAAGATCCGTCCAGTGGAAGTACAGTCCGCCTCTCGCTCGATTGATTTAGAGACTCCTTTACAATATCGCCCGCCACCAGTTCTCTCCCTGTAGAACCGCATCTCGCAAGGACGCAGCGAGAGGGTCACTCAGCTTTTCGCGCCGTTGCCGGTGGCATCACCGCGGGCAATGACGAAGGTGGTGCTAATTGGGAATGAATCCGTCGTTGACCCAGGATCAATTGGAACAACTGCGACACCTGAGCACCTGCGTGGTGGCAAGCGCGATAGAAACGTTCGGAGTTCGCATGCGGAACACGGGCTTTGCCAACCCAAGCGTCCGGTGCATTTTCCCGGATCTGCCCGTGATGGTGGGGCACGCAGTGACCGCACGCGTGCGAAGCTCGGAACCTCCGATACAAGGAGGCACCTACTACGACCATGGCCGCGCCTACTACGATCAGAGCGACTGGTGGAAACACATTTTAGCCGTCCCTCCACCGCGCGTCACAGTGATCGAGGACTTGGATAAGCCTCCCGGATTGGGGGCATTTCTCGGCGAGGTGCACGTGAACATCCTCTTGGCACTGGGATGCATCGGAGCATTGACGAATGGGAACGTGCGTGACCTGCCACAGGCTCGCGCCAGCGGGTTTCAGATTTTTGCCGGCGGCGCAGCTGTCTCCCATGCGTACGCCCACATCTTTGATTTTGGCGGTAGCGTCGAAGTCGGCGGGTTGAAGGTCAATCCTGGAGACTTGATCCACGGCGACGTCCACGGAGTCCAAACCATCCCGTCGGACGTTGTGGGCGAGATCATGCCGGTAGCCCAAAAGATCCTGAAACGACGACGTCATCTGGCTGAAGTATGTCGTAGCGCCGATTTTTCCCTTGAGAAGCTCGAAAACGCGCTCAATGAAGTGGAGGGGTAGCACCCATGCGAGCGACAACCACGAGAACGGGTAGCCAGCAAGACAGTCGGACAGACACGGTTGCGAGGATGGAAGGCCGCCAGCGTACAACATGGACCTCGGAAATCGTCGCTTTGGCAGCGTTGTTTTTCACCGTCTTGCTTTCTGCGGGCTGCGCGAGGGCGACCAAGGCAAACGCGACGGCGAGCGCCCCTACGGCGGCCGTGGTCAAGGTCGTCCGGCGCGACTTGGCCAACCAGATGGAGATCGCATCCGAATTTCAGCCTTTTCAAGAGATTGAGGTATACGCCAAGGTGTCCGGGTATATCCAGAAGCTCGAGGTGGATTGGGGGACGCACGTAAAGCAAGGGCAGATGCTGGCGGTTCTGGAGATTCCCGAACTACAGCAACAACTTCAGCAGGACGAAGCCTCGTTTCATCGCGCCGAAAACGACCTCACGCGAGCGCGGGAACAACTCAACCAGGCGCAAGCGACGTATAACGTGGCGCATCTGGCCAACACGCGACTGGCGGACGTGCAGAAATCGAAGCCCGGACTGGTGGCGCAACAAGACCTAGACGCAGCGCTCGGCAAAGATCAGGAAACCAGCGCAGGGCAATCCGCGGCCGAAGCCGGCGAGGCTGCCGCTGAACAGGAGGTCACCGCTGCGAAAGCGGCATGGGAAAAGGACAAGGTTGTCTACTCGTATGCCAACATCACCGCTCCGTTCGCGGGCGTGGTGACAGAGCTGGATGCCAACACAGGAGAGCTGCTGCCCGCCGGCACCTCTTCCAACCTCAGCACGAAGCGTCTCTGCAAACTTTCGCAGAATGATCTGCTGCGTCTGGTGATTCCCGTGCCGGAAAGGGCGGTCCCGGATATTCATCTGGGACAGCCTATCGCCGTCAAGGTATCGGCAGTGAATCGGACCTTCCCAGGAAAGATTGTGCGCTTCTCGGACCAGATCGATCTGCAAACGCGCACAATGCACACAGAGGTTGAAGTACCGAATCCAAAATACGAACTGGTGCCCGGAATGTATGCATCGGTGCAGATTCCTCTGCGCGTCTCGGAGAAGGCGCTCACCGTTCCGGTGCAATCCGTGCAAAACACAGCGGACGGAAAAGGGACCGTGCTGGTGGTGAATGCGGACAACACGATCGAGCAGCGCGCCATCGCGCTCGGCCTGCAGACCGCCACGCAAGTGGAAGTTGTGTCGGGGCTGAAGGAAAACGAACTGGTCGTCTTCGGAGAACAGGGACAGTACCAGCCGGGCCAGGTAGTCACGCCAAAGGTCACGGAGCTTGAGCAAGAGGCTCCGTAGCGGAAGTCCCGGCAGAGTAAGCAGGAGGTTTCGATGCCGTCTTTTGCCCTGAAGCACCCTTATTTAATCGTCGC